>WBZM01000110.1_pt1 | contig 134270 bp, 122 predicted proteins | sample 5204271 | NCBI WGS metagenome assembly WBZM01 (sample SAMN12344346, study PRJNA552823) | activated sludge metagenome | biome: Activated sludge suspended growth; feature: Nitrification reactor; material: Wastewater; isolation source: activated sludge from nitrification reactor of wastewater... | reverse complement strand
GTCTTGGCGTGGCGCAGCAGGTCTTGCAGTTTGTGCCAGGCCGGTAGCCGCTTGGCAATGCCTTCGGCGGTGTGGACCCAGGCCTTGGACAGCGCGGCGATCTCGTCGGCCCGGGTGTAGACCTCCAGCAGCTGTGCGTTGCCGGATTGGCCTTCGATGGCTTCCAGCACGCCGAGCTTGGGCGCCTCAGGGGCGGGTGCGGCGCCGCCGGCCTTGCTGGCCTGATCCCGCAGCCTGGCCAGCAGTGCCGGCAGCTTGGCATGCTCTTCCTTGGGCTGGCAGGGCACGCCGACAGACCCGAACAGCTGCCGGATCTTGATCAGCTGCATCGGCGTAATGTGGATGGACTCGCGCTGGAAGCTGGCCTGGCTGAGCTTGGCGCGGTCCAGGCTCTTGGCATCCACCGGCTTGGCCGACGCGTCGCTGGCTTTCAGGTGGCCGGCGGCCAGTAGCGCATACATGGCGCCGTCGATGGCGTCGCGCGGCCAGCCGAACGGCGGGGCCTCGAACTGTTCGCGGACTTCGGCGCCCTTCTTGCCGGGGCCGATGTAGGCCAGCAGGCGCAGGCAGACGGGGTGCTTGTCAGCCTCTTGCGCGTGTCCAACGGCCTTCAGCGCTTCAAGGTTGCCCTTGCGGGCTTCGTCCAGCACCTTGCTCCACTGGTCGTGGTCGGCGGCATCGAACTGGTTGTACAGGCGCACGGCCGAGGCGCGCGCGGCGCGGTTGATGCGCTCGGGCAGGTCGTTGCCGTCGGTGGCCTCCTGCCCGCCGGCCTGGAACAGGCGCACGCCGGCGAACAGCTTGTCGAGCAGGTCTTGAAGCTCCTTCTCGGCGGTGCGCTGGCGGCTTTCCATCGAGCGCTGGGCGTCGCGGCCTTCTTCGGTGGAGGGGCTGCCCTTGCGCTGCAGCGTGGTGCGCGCCGCTTCCAGCGCGACGATGGCGTTGCTGAGCACGGTCTTGTCTTGCGCCGGCAAGAAGGCAAAGAGCGTGGGGTTGTCGGTGCTCTTGGCCTTGGCTTCGGCGATGACGGATTTCTCCTCGGTCTGCCAGCCGTCCTGGATCCACAGGTACAGCGCCTTGGCGTGGTCAGCAGGCAGGGTGTCGTCGAAGGTGGGCGTGAGCTTGCGTTCGACGTTGTCCTTGCCCTGCACCACGCGCACCTTTTTCAGCACCTCGGCGAAACGGGCCTTCAGCAGGTCGGCCCGGCGCTGCTCCACGCGCTGCGGGGCGGCTTTCAGCTCGGCTTCCTGGGCGCGGAACTCGTCGTACCAGGCGCTGGATTCGCGGGTTTGCAGCCGGTACTCGGTGCCGCTGGGGCCGGCCAGGGCCATCACCAGGCGGTCCTTGTTCTGCAGCTGGTCCAGCAGCGTGGGTAGCTTCTTGCGCAATTCGCTGGAGCCGGCGGACAGGTCCGTCACCAGCAGGTCGGCCAGCGCTTCTTCGGTGGCCTTCAAACCGATGTCGGTGGCGGCATCGGCCGGCAGCTTGTTGATCAGGTACACCAGCTTCAGCAGCTTGGCCTTGAGCTGCGCATCGGCATCGCCGGCGGCGAAGCGCTGGACGTTGTCGAACACCTCCTTGGGCAGCTGGGCGGTGGAAACGAGGTTGGCGGCGATCTGGTCGTACAGGAAGTCGCCAGCCACCACATGGCCCAGCGGTGCATCGGCCGTGGCCAGCACCGCTTCATGCACCACGCGCAGCTGGCTGCGCAGTTGCGAGACCGTGCCGGTGGTGTCGATCGTGCGCAGCACCCGCTCCCAGAACCGGCGGCGCACGGGCAGTAGCGGGTAGTCGCTGGTCATCACCGATTCATCGTCGGTGACGTGCTCGAGCTTGGTGCCGCGCAGGTGGCGCGAGATTTCGCCCAGGTTGGCGCGCCAGAGCTTTTCGACTTCGGGCTGCGCGCTGGGCTTCTTGGCCAGGATGATCTGGCGGGTGACGTTCTCGACGTCCCAGTCGCCCAGCATCACCTGCACCGGAAAGCGGCCCATCAGCCGCTGCAGATTGGGCATGCCCGACAGGGCCGACTGGCCTGTGCCAACGAAGAGCAGCTTGCCGTTGAAGTGCTTGGACAGGGTCTCGGTGACCTCCTGCACCTGGAAGGCTTTCTCGGCATCGGAGCCGATGTACTGCTGTACCTCGTCGAGCACGACCAGCGTGAGCGGGAACTTGCCGCCTTCGACCAGCGCGGCTTCGATGGCCGCCACCAGCTGGTCGCTGCTGATGTCGGCCACCTCGGGGAATTGGTTCTTCAGGATGAGGCGCAGGTCTTTCTGGCTGGCGGCGAGGTCGGGGCGGTGCTTCAGCAGCGACTGGGCCAGCGACTGCGAGACGTACATCTCGGGCAGCGTCTTCTCCAGCGTGCGGCCTTCGGCCTGCAGATCGGCGCGCACGGCGTCGAGGATGCCTTCGCGCTGCAGCCACATCTGCAACTGCGCCTGGTTGTATTGCGCAGGCAGACCTTTGGACTTGAAGATGACGCTCAGCAGCGCCAAGCGAACGTTGTTGCCGGCGCCGGAGCCCAGCTTGCCCGCTGCGGCGTGCAGCCCGCCCTGGCGCTTGCCGTGGGTGCTGAGTTCCTTCAGCTGGGCCGCGACGCCCTGCGGCAGGCGGGCGATGCTGCGTGCCGTGGCGCCATCGGCAAAGGCGTAGTCGGTCCACAGCGTGCGCAGCATCTTGGCCAGGTGCGACTTGCCGCTGCCGTAGAAGCCGGAGATCCAAACGCCGGGCTGCTCGGCCTTGTTGCCCAGGTTGAGCAGGAACTTGTCGAGGATGGTCTCGATGCCCTTCTCGTACTGGCCGTCGCAGACGAAGGTTTCCAGCTCGTAGCGCAAGATGGCCTGGGCGGCGTCGGAGTGGTCTTCCGACACCTCGGCCACGCCGTTGTTGACCAGTCGGTTCTCTTGCGGCGCCTTGTTGTAGATGTCCCTGTTCAGCATGGTGGTCCTTGCTTGCGCTGTTGTCGTGTTCGGTTCAGTCCTTGGCCATCAATCTTTGGCCATGAGAGGGACGGCCAGGTAGTTCCAGCCGTCTCGCGCGTCGAGCAGTCGGTAGGTGTGGTTCTCGGGGTGGTGCTCGCCCGGAAAGAAGACAAGCAGGCGGCCCGGTACGGCGTCCTTGATACCTTCCACCACGGTGGAGACGCGGGCCACGCCGAACAGCGCGCCCACGCCCACCAGCGCCACCACCGTATCGGGCCCGGCCTGCATAGCGATCTGTGCCTTGATCTGCTCGATCAGCGTCTCGACGAACACCGTGAGCTCGCCGGCCTGGTATCCGGCCATGTCTTCAGGGCATTCGAAGTAGGCCTCGCGGTTCTCTTGTGCGGCCATCCAGGTCGGGAAGGCCTGGGTGAGGTCGATGGGCAGCCACTGCTTGCCGGCTTGCTGGGTGGCGAGGGCGAACTCGTCGATGTGGGCACGCAGGCGCAGTTCATCGGCCTTGTCGTACACCGCGAAGATGACGCGTTGGATGGCCGCCAGCCCAGCTTGCCAGGGAATGCCCATCTGCTGCCGGTAGGCCGCCAGCAGCTTGTTGACCTTAGTGGACACGCGAGGCTTCCTCCCTGATGCGTTCTTCTTCCGGCGTGAGATAGCCCGGAAACCGGACCTCCTTGACCCCCCCTGCATTCATGAAGACCAGCAGTCCCCGATGAGAGGCCGAGTTTGCAAGCGCTTCTAGCTCATCCGGTGAGCCACTCATCAGATTTGTCCAGTCGGAAGTGAACAGACGCTGGCCGGTACGGCCCTCCAAGTAGGCGAGGAACAGCATCAGTGCCAGCGACTCGGGACGCTTCGCTGGTAGGGAACGGAGCTTTCGGCGATGACCGGTGAGCAGCCCGGCCGCTGTCCACGTTCCCGCGACGTTCTGTGCGAACGACTTCAGCGAGGCGGGTGTGAAGCGCTGGGGGTGGCGGCGGTCGAGAAACGCCTCGGTCTCCTCGCGGGTGACCTGGGTGCCGGCTACCTGATTGACGATGAAGGCCTGTGTGCCCCGCAGCAAGGGGTCGCGCGCCAGGGCGGCTGAAATTGCCAGCAGCGGCTGTGCAACTTCATCCAGCGGCCACAGTCGGCGCAGCGCGCGGAAGATGGGATTGGCAGGGTCGCAGCCATACAGCGTGCCCAGGTGACGCCAAGCGAGTTGCCTGGCCGACTTGGTGGACTTGCCGAGCACGTTGTCGTCCACGATGGCCCGGGCGTAGTCGGCGCGGGTTGCGGCGGCCGGGGTGTGTGACAACAGCGCGCGCAGGTCGTCCAGCATCATGGTCCGCGCTGCGTGCGGCCCGTTGATGCCGAAACGGAAGCCGAGCTTCACGAGGTTGGGCTCTCGGGTGTCAGTCACGTTGCCTTGGGTTTGGAGGCGGCAGCGTTCGGCAGAGCCTCGGCCGGCACGCCGGGCAAGGGGTAGCCGTTGCTGCGGCAGTAGGCGATGACCATCACCTCCACCATATTGGCCAGGCTGCGCATTTCCCGGTCGGCAGCGGCTTGCAGAGCGGCCTTGATGGGGGGTTCGACGCGCACGCTGACCACTTCGGACTTGCCGGCTGCCATGTGGCTGCTCCTGTGAGTAGAACGCTAGCGAAGCGCTAGCTTATCGCAGAAGCAACGGGCGTGGCCCAGACGCGAACCCCGGGTTGACCCGACGCGTAACGGAGCCAGCGCCCTTGCCGTGGGATGGGCCGAACGTTCTGGCTGCATCTGACGCGTAGAAGCGTTCGCCGTTGCGGCGCTTCTACGCAATGGATGGAGTGCGCGAGGCACTGGGCACTACTTCACCCTACGCAATCCATGCGGAGGAGCGGTCTGGCCCTTGGCCTGTCGGATGGCTTCGGGCAGCACGCGATCGGTCGCATGTTGGCGGAGCTTGCAGCGAGTTCCGCGGGTGACCAGCGTGGCTGGCGCGCCGACGAAGGTGGCTGCGACCACACCCAGCGGCACGACGCCGCCGACGACCGCGAACGCCGCGATGCCCGCCGCCGCAGCCAGCACCGCGATCACCGCCTCGCACCGCCGCCACAGCAGCGGCGGATCGCTGCGCAGGTAGTTCACCGACTCGCCGGTCTGCAGGTTGTGCAGCGCCACGAGTTCGTGGCCCAGCAGCAGCGCCAGCACGCGGTGGCCGCGCCGCGCGGGCATCAGCGTGGTGTGGACGACGAACTTGAACTCCGGGCCCTGGTCGGCGGTAATCCACAGCTCGCGTCGTTCGCGGGCCGGATACTGCTCGCACCAGCGCCGCGGCACATTGATGAAGCGCTGGACCTCGGCCACTTGGCCGCTGACCCATCGAAAGTCGCGCATGGCCGGCTCCTCGTGTTGGACGGGTCACGGTGGCATGGCGATGGGCTGAATCAACCCCGTCAGGCCGGGGAAGATTTCGGGCCGGCTTGTCCGTTGTGACACCCGGGGTTCACTTGGCTGATTCCCGGCGGTCACTCGAATGACACCAATTGGGCGCTTCAAGAGGCAGATTTCTGCAGTGACAGCCAGGTGTCACCGCAGTCGAACTTTCTGGGGTCGAACACGACCGCTGGAGCTCGTCTCAAAGCCTGCTCCGCAGCCCGCGGCCACCTGGTCATCTGAACCAGAGGCCAAGCCCACGCATGTCAACCCCTGGCGTCGCGCCGCTGCCAGTGCCGAGCTGGAAACAGAGCCGCCTCATGCACCGGATCAACGCCCGCGCAAGCACACGCCCTTTGCGCCGCTTGGTGGTGGCATTGCCCGAAACCGCGTTGACGCTGCCGCCGGGCACGGTGTCCACTTCAGTCTCCCGAAGGGCTCCTGGCCCTTGCTCATCGCGAGTGAACAGGCGTCGCAGTCGTTACCTGCCCTTGAAGCCCCGGTCCTTGAACCGGGCGTGCCGTTGGCCCTGAGCCTGCGGCCCTGAGGAAACCATTCGCGGAGCTGATGTCCGCGGCCTGCCGGCGTTGATCGCCGGGCGCTCCTGAAGCGCGCCGCTAACCGAACCCACGTAGCGCCGGCACCCGATGCCGCGTGCCCGTGCCCGCCATCCATTCGAGCTTCTGCCGTGCCCTGGGGCTTTGCCCTGAGGCCGGCGCAGTGCCTAGTCGCCCTGGCCCCGTTGGGGGCCGCGGCCGGCGCTGGCTGCTCGTGCACCTGACTCCGCCCCGGCATTTCGGTAAGGGGCGGCTCCAGCAGGTGGATGGCGACGCGAAAGCCATAGACCTGATCCACCGCAGCCAGCCAGGCCCGACCTGGCTGACGGCAGCGCCATGCCCTTGGAGGCCGGCGTTGCCACCCGCTCGCGCGTCGCGGAAACCCGTGCGCGAGCCGGATCAACCCCGTTCCCATTTTGAAGACCGACCGAGCTGGCGCCGCTGCCTTCAACAGGCAAGGGCGCCGGCGAACCCGGAGTAGGCGCAGCAGGCCGTGGCCAGCCTGCCGCGCGACATCACCAGGCCACGCCAGGCCGGCGCGACGGAATCCGCGCCGGCCGGCTGCACTGCGATTCCACCTTCAACCCGGCCGCGCCCCTCGGGAAGGCGAGGCCACTGCCCACGGAGGGCGTATGCCTTCGCAACCCAACCGTCAGCTGATTCCTTCTTCCCATTCATCCACCCCACGCCCGCTGCCGCTGGGCGGCAGGGCCACGCCGAAGGCGCTGCGCCCGCGCGAGTGGGCCGGTATGTCCAACGACGAGATCCTGTCGCGCTTCGTGCCCGGCAAGGCCAGCCCGCACACCGTGCTGGAGGTGCTGCTGAAGCTGCACAACATGGAGCACACGGCGCGCGCCAAGAGCGTGTCGTTCAAGACGCGGTACGAGCGGGCTAACTTCCTGCGCCACTTCTTCCGCGAGCTGGAAAGCCGCGGCGGCTTCAAGAAGGCGCCCGACCCGCGCAACCTGGGCCAGCGCCACATTCAGGCCGCGATCGATCTGTGGCGCAAGGACGGGCTGAAGCCGTCCACCATCCAGACCTACCTCAGCTTCCTGCGCGGACTGGCCAGCTGGCTCAGCAAACCTGGCTTCATCCGCCCGCCGGCGTACTACGGGCTGGAACTGGCCGAGTACCAGCGCAGCGCCATCAACGAGCGCGACAAGAGCTGGTCAGCGCAGGGCGTGGATGTCGATGGCCTGATCGATAAGGTGGCCGCCTTCGACCCATACGTGGGCGGCATGCTGCGGCTGATCCGCGCCTTCGGCCTGCGCAAGCGCGAGGCGATCATGTTCCGGCCCAACGAGTGTGTGGTGAACTTCGCCGACACCGGTCTGCCGCTGGCCGAGAAGCAGGGCGAGGAGTACGTGTGGATCCGCCAGGGAGCCAAGGGCGGCCGGCCGCGCTTCGTGCCGATGAACACGCCGCGCCGCCGGCAGGCCGTTGCCAGTGCGCAGCGGATTGCCTTCTGGGACAGCCATGCCCACACGGGCGACCCTGACCGCGATCTCAAGCAGAACATGGTGCGATTCGGCTACGTGCTGCGGAAGTTCGGCATCACCTCGAAGGGCCTGGGCATCACCGCCCATGGCCTGCGGCACGAGGCGCTGATCGAGGAATACATCGCCATAACCGGCCAGGAGCCGCCATTGCGGGGCGGTGGAGACGGGCTGACGCGGGAGCAGGAGGATGCGGCGCGGTTGGCGGTGAGCCGACTGGCGGGCCACAACAGAGGAAGGGCGTCGGCCGCGTACTTGGGCGCGGTGCTCCACAAGAAGAAGGGCGGGACGAAGGGCAGTGCGCCGGGTGGCGACGCTGCCGCTTGATGTCGTGGTGCGGCCGGTCGCGCGCCGGCCGTACGGTTGGCGGCGTCATGGTGCTGCTGTGAGACGTGGCTGCACGGCCGCGTCAATCGGCCGGGTCGAAAAGCCCTGAAGCCTGCGGGATCACCCGATACCCCATGGCTTGATACCCGCGCTGGCGCCGTTCCCACATCCGAAGCAGGGCGGGATGCCCCTCGTCGATGAAGTCGACGATTCGGACGCTGCTCTTGCTGGCGTGCTCCCGGTGCAGGCGGCCGGCGTACTGCGCAAGCGTGCCCTTCCAGGAGATGGGCATCGCCAGCACCAGGGTATCGAGTGGTGCATGGTCGAAGCCTTCGCCGACCAGCTTGCCCGTCGAGAGCAGTACCCGCGGTGCATCGGCAGGCAGCGCTTCCAGTTCCTGAAGCAGCGCAGTCCGCTGCTTTGTCGACATCCTGCCGTGCAGCACCAGCAGCGGTGACACCCGCGTGCCCAGTGCTTGGCGCAGGGCGTCCAGGTGTTCCGTCCGCTCGGTCAGGACCAAGACCTTGCCGCCTCCGGCGAATGCAGCTGTCACCTCGTCGGCAACCTGGGCTGTGCGGGCGGCATCCGAGGCGATGACCTGGAACACCTTCTGGATCGGCGCATCGTCGGCCGCCCCAACCCGGGGTGTCAGGTATCGCGGGACGATCTCCAAGGTCTGCGGCGCCCCCGAAGGCTTCTCCGCGGTGTGCCGTGTCGGGCCGCACTGCATGAAGATGATGGGCTGCCGGCCGTCGCGGCGGATCGGCGTGGCGGTCAACCCGAGGACGTACTTCGCCTTGGCCCGCTTCAGGATTGCTTCGAAGGAAAACGCCGACAGGTGGTGACACTCGTCCGCCACGATGTGTCCGTAGTCCTCGACGAGCGCATTGACTTCGCCCTGGCGGCAGAGCGACTGCATCAAGGCGATGTCGACGCGTCCAGTAGGCTTCGACTTGCCGCCGCCGATCGCGCCGATGCTGGGTCGGTCCTGACCTTCGTCGCGGGCCTCGGCCAGGAAGGTTTGCAGCCTCTCGCGCCACTGACGCAACAGCTCGGCCCGATGGACCAGGATCAAGGTGTTCACACCCCGTGTGGCAATCAGCGCGGCTGCGGTCACCGTCTTTCCGAAGGCGGTCGGCGCGCACAAGACACCAGTGTCGTGGGCCAACATGGCGTCGACCGCTTGCTGCTGGTCCGGCCGGAGCGCGCCACGAAACTGCACCTGAAGTGCCGCCCCGGCCGATCGCTCATCGTGCAGGTCGGGCCGGATGCCGTTCTCGCGCAGCAAGGTGAGCGCTGCTTCCAGGCACCCGCGCGGCAGAGCGATGTGCTGGGGGAAGTTCTCTGCGCAGCCGATGACCCGGGGCTCATCCCAAACCGGAAGGCGCATGGCCTGTGCCTTGTAGAACTCAGGGTTCTGGAACGCGGCCAGGCGGATCAGCCGGTTGGCCAGGGGTTGTGGCAGAGCGGCCTTCTCGAAGTAGACCAGATTGGCCAGCGTGATCTTCAGTGAGGCCGGCATCGAGCCGGGCAAGCGGCTGGACGCCGGCTCATGCCGACGCCACGGCGTGGCCTGGTCCTCGCTGTCGATGAAGGTCACGTCGAGAGGATGGCTGCAGCCGGTGGCGCGCAGGATCGTGGGCTCGATGTCTGCGGGCGACATCTTTGACAGGCCGGCCAGGAAGGCCCACTGGTCGCCGTGGGGCTGCAAGTCACGGTCGACGAAGACGCTGCCGCCACTCTCACGGGGCGCCTTCTGAAGCGGCAATGCAATCAGGTTGCCGAAGCCTCCCTTCGGTATCGTGTCCTGGTTCGGAAACAGGCGGTCGTAGGAGCTGAGCTTCAGCTGGCGGGTACGCGCGCAGGTGTGGCTGATGAGGGCGGTGCCCAGGCGGCGGGCGTCGCGTGCCTGCACTCGGCTGGAGAAGAAGATCCAGGCGTGTGCGCCATTGCCGGAGCGTGAGACCTCGAGCGCGACCGGTACGCCCAGCGCGTCGCACGAGCCGGCGAAGGCGCGCGCATCCTCTCGCCACTCGGCATCGTCGAAGTCCACCGCCAGGAAGTGGCAGGTGTCATCCGTGAGTAGCGGATACACCCCCACGGTGTGCCGGCCGGCGAGGTGGTCAAAGACCGTCTGGCCCGTGACCGGGATCAACGCGCGGTGCTGGCAGTCGCCGCACTTGATCCGCGGCTTCTCGCAGATGCCGGTCCGCCACTCGTTCGCGCACGCTGGCGAGTAGCCCGACTTGCCGGCCTTGCTCTCCCAGCGGACCGGGTACACGTCTTCCCGGCCACGGAACAGGCTGGCGAAGAGCTTCACTTTCTCGTCGGTGCCTAGGCGCGGGCTGCGATCCGTGGTCGGCGTGATGTCGCGCGGTTGCCAGGCGATGCCGTGCTCGGTCAGCAACTCTCGTAGTCGGCGGTTCTCGGCCAGCAGCCGGGTCACTTCCTCACGCGCGTCGCCGGTCATCGGACACCTCGCATTGGCCGCACGATCTGGCGGCCACAGAGCGGATCCTCAGCCTGCATCCTGGAGGATCGCGAGGATGTCTTGTCGGTCACCGACAAGGCGAACGACATCGAGATGATCAGGTGCCTCGAAGTAGAGCCACTGCATCGGGAACCCCGCGACGCGCCAGGATCGCAGGCCCGGGATGTCGCACAACTGTCCCAGCCGCGGAGAACCCATGGAGGGCATGCGTTCGATCGGTTCGAGCGCTGCGATCGCGGCGTCGAACAACCGCTCGCCCAGGGCCAAGCCCCCTTCTTGCGCGTAGTACCGCGCCGCTTCGATCAGGTCTGCTTCGGCGCGGGGCCGAAGATGGGCGGGTCTCAACGCAGGTCGCCCAGGGCCTGCTTCTTCAACTGTGCCGTCCGCTTGGGTGTCAGCGCACGGCCAGGGCCTGAACTCAGCCCTTCTTCGATCAGCTCGCGCAGACGTTTCTTGGCCTGTTCTTCCTGGTCCCGGCGGATCAGCTCACGCAGGTACTCGCTGGTGTTGCCGTACTGGCCGGACCGCACCCGCTGGTCGACGTACTCGCGCAGGGCCTCCGGCAGGGCAAAGCTCATGGTGTTGCTGCTCATGGCGCACATGATCCCGCCGGCTATCAATAGTTGTCAATCTTCCTGAGGCAGCGTTGCCTGCCGATGGGCATCCGCCGGCTTCTTCGGCTGCAGTCCTTGGCGCTCCAGCTTCAGCAGCAACTGCCCCCACGCCTCCAGCGCCCGCCGCCGCTCCTCGAAGTAGTCGTGCCGGTTGTAGACGCCTTCCACGCCTTTGAGCTTGTGATTCAGGCAACGCTCGGCCACGTGCGGCTCCACGCCCAGGGCGGCCAGGTGGGTGCGGGCAGTGCGGCGGAAGTCGTGCACCGTGAAGTGGGGCAGGCCGTGCTTCACCTTGCCCATCGCCACGCCCAGGGTCGACTCGCAGACGTGCGGAACCATCCGGGTCTGGAGCTTGCGCGCCGGCAGCACGTGCTCGGCATTGCAGGCCAGCTCCTTCAGCTTCTGCAGCCACTCCACCGCCATGGTCGGCAGCGGGATGTCCAGCGGCTGGCCGGTCTTGGTGCGGATGCCGGGCAGGTGCCACACCGGCGGGTCGGCCTCCAGCTCGAACTCCTCCCAGCGTGCGGCGATCAGCTCGCCCTTGCGAACGGCCAGCAGCAACAGCAGCTTCACCGTCAGCTCGTTCTGCACGCTGAAGCCCTTGGCCTGGCGCATCGCCTCGAAGAGCGTCACCAGCTCGTCGCGTGACAGCGCCCGCTCGCGGGCGAGTTCTTTGCCGCCGGCATCTGCCAGGTCGAAGGCCGCTGCCGGATTGAAGCGCACCAGGTGGCGCTTGATGGCGTAGTCGAACATGCGCCGCACCCAGCGCAGCACGTCGTTGGCGATGGTTGGCGCGCCGCGCTTGACCACGGCGCGCAGCATGGCGTCGATGTGCCGCGGCTCCACCGCATCCAGCGCCAGCTTGCCCAGGTGCGGCTTGATGTCCTTCTCGATGCGGCTGCGCACGATGTTCGGGTGCTTCCAGCGCCCGTTGATCATGCGCTCGAAGTACTCGTCGGCGAGCTGGCCGACGGTGGTGACGCTGCGCGCGGCCTCGATGCGGGCCAGCGCGGTGGACTTGCGCTCTTGCTTCTCGCCGGCCACGTCGTGGCCGAGGGCGATCTTGGCGCGGAGTTCCTTGGCTGACTGGCGAGCGGCGGCCAGCGGCAGGTCGGTGTAGCTGCCCAGGTTCATCACGCGCGACTTGCCGGCGAAGCGGTAGCGCAACTTCCAGCTCGGCGCACTGCGTTCGGGCCGCCACGTCAGCACGAGCCCATCGCCGTCGGATCGACCTTCGAAGCGCTCGCCGGACCTGATCCAGGCCCGGATGGCGACATCGGACAGCTTGCCCATCGTCCACCCCAGGTGTGTACCCAAAACTGCTCCGGACGGTTCCGGGTACACAGCTGGGTACACACAAATTCTGGGATGGGGTGGGCCGCTGTTCAACCTCCTGAAACGCTAAGCCCGCGTAAACGCTGGACTTTCCGGCCGCTTGGGGGTGTCAAGAGACCCCGTGAAACCTCACTCGATGTTTTGCACCTGCTCCCGAATCTGCTCGATCAACAGTTTCAGTTCGATCGCGGCATTGGCGAGGTCCACATTGGCGCCCTTCGAACCCAGTGTGTTCGCCTCGCGGTTGAGCTCCTGCATCAGGAAGTCCAGCCGCTTGCCGGCGTTTCCGCCCGCGCCGAGGATGCGCTCGAGCTCGTCCAGGTGCACCGCCAGGCGCGAGAGTTCCTCGGACACGTCGATGCGCAGGCCATAGAGCACCACCTCCTGGCGGATCCGGTCCATCGCCTCGTCCACCGGCAGCGGCGTGCCGGTGGCCGCCTCGGTCAGGGCGGCGCGCAGCCGCTCCACCAGGCGTGCCTCGAAGGCGGCGAGCAGCGCCGGCGTGTCGGCCTCGAGCTGTCGCACCCGGGCCCGCATCTTCTCGACCCGCTCCCGGATCGCCTGGGCCAGCCGGGCGCCTTCGCGGCGCCGGCTGTCGGTGAACTCTGCCAATGCGGTGCGGGCGGCGGCCAGCGCTTCACGCTGCACCGTTTCCGGGTCGACGGTCGGCTCGACGATCACCCCTGGCCAGCGCAGCAGATCGGCCACCGCCATCGGCGCGGCCTGGGGGGCCACCCCACGCACTTCGTTGGCCAGCGACACCACCTGCGCCAGCAGTCCGCGATCGATAACCGGCTGTCGGCCCTCAGCGGCCGATCGGGGGACCGAGATGCGACACTCGAGCTTGCCTCGGGAGACTCCCGCGGTGAGCAGTTCGCGCAGCGCCGGTTCGATCGCCCGAAGATCGTCCGGAATGCGAAAATTGAGGTCCAGGAAGCGGGAGTTCACGCTTCGCAATTCGACCTGCAGGCGTCCGGCCTCGATTTCGCGGGAAACCGCGGCGTAGCCGGTCATGCTCTGGATCGTGGGGGTCGGGTTCAAGGGATCTCGCCAGGTTGGATGACCATGGGCAGGCGCCGGTCGATACCGCCGCCACCGGACAGACAGGGACGCCGCTGCATCGATGGCCGCTCAGACGAACGCACCACTGCCCGACGGATTCGAGGTCAGCGGGTACCGGATTCTAAAGAAGATCGCCAGCGGCGGGTTCTCGATCGTCTATCTCGCCGAGGACGCCGAGGGCGTGCGCTACGCGGTCAAGGAATACCTGCCCAGCACCCTGGCCAAGCGCAAGGCGGGTGAACTCGTGCCGGTGGTTCAGACCGATCACGTCAACACGTACCGCAACGGCCTGAAGTGCTTCTTCGAGGAGGGGCGCGCACTCGCCCGCATCCTGCACCCGAACGTGGTGCGCGTGATGAACTTCTTCCGCGCCAACGAGACCGTCTACATGGTGATGGCCTACGAGGAGGGTCGCACGCTGCAGGAGGTGATCCTTCGGCGTCGCGGGCGCGATGGCAAGGCGGTGATCCCCGAGCGGCACATCCGGAAGGTGTTCCACCTGGCGATGAACGGTCTGCGCGAGGTGCACGCCAACCGCCTGCTGCACCTCGATCTCAAACCCGCCAATGTCTACCTGCGCAGCGACGGCTCGCCGATGCTGCTCGACTTCGGCGCTGCGCGCCAGACACTCTCGCAGGACGCACCGAAGCTGTTCCCGATGTACACCCCGGGCTTCGCGGGGCCGGAACTCTACCGGAAGTCCCAACCGTTGGGCCCGTGGACAGACGTCTATGGTCTGGGTGCCAGCATGTTCGCCTGCATGCTCGGTGCCCCGCCGCAGGCCGCCGACCAGCGACAGCTGAACGACCGCATGCCCGAGCTCTTCGCCGGCCTGAAGGGGCACTACTCCGACAGCCTGATCGACACTGTCTCGTGGTGCCTGAAGCTCGACCCGATGGAGCGCCCGCAGAGCGTGTTCGCCTTGCAGAAGGCGTTGCGGGCCTCTGCATCGCAGGCGCAGGGCGATAGCCCTTCGGGCGGATCCCGCACGCGCGCGCTGGCGCGCTTCCTCGATACCATGGCGGGACGGCTCGGACGTCGCAAGCGTCAGGAGTCGACGCTGCCGATCGATCAATGAGCCGCCAGGGCCACGGACGGAACCGCCGATGAAGTTCTCGATCTACCAGGACACCGCGCTGGGCGCGAGGTCCGTGAACCAGGACCGGATGGGCTACTGTTTCACCCGGGACAGCCTGCTGATGATCGTGGCCGACGGCATGGGCGGGCACCTGCGGGGCGAGGTGGCCGCGCAGATCGCCACGCAGTCGGTGGCCGCCAGCTTCCAGCGCATGGCCAAGGCCTCGTTGGCCGACCCGATCGAGTTCCTCGATTTCGCGCTGCGCCGCGCGCACCGCGAGATCCTGCAGTACCAGGAGCAGCATGGGCTGCCCGAGGCGCCGCGCACCACTGTCGTCTGCGCCATCGTCCAGGGCGGCAAGGCCTGGTGGGCGCACGCGGGCGACTCCCGGCTGTACTGGACCCGCGAAGGCGCGCTGCTCACCCGCACGCGGGATCACTCCAAGGTGGAAACGCTGGTCACGATGGGCCTGCTCGAGCCGCATCTTCAGGAGAACCACCCCGAGCGCAACAAGGTCCTGAACTGCCTGGGCTCGCCGTTCGAGCCCACCGTCGAGATCGGCCAGGGCGTGTCGCTCAGGCCTGGCGATACCCTGATGCTGTGCAGCGACGGCGTCTGGGGGGCGTTGCCCGAGGAAGAACTGCTGCGCACGCTCGATGGCATGAGCGTGCTGCGCTCGGTGCCCGAACTCGTGCGTCGCAGCGTGATCGCTGCAGGCCGCGCCGCCGACAACGCCACCGCACTCGCCATGCGCTGGGAGGGCGCCGGCATCGAGCAGGAGCAGCTCTCCTCGCACACGCTGCCCGATGGCGCGGTCACCACCACGATCGCGATCGGCCAGATCGACAACGAGCCCGCGCCCGAACTCTCCGAGGACGAGATCGAGCGCACCATCCGCGAGATCCGCAGCGCGATCGCCAAGACGGGGGCTCGGCAGTAGTCACGCGCGGGCGGCCGTAGAATCGGGGGATGAGCCATCCCCCTGCCTCCGTTCACCCAGCCGCCCCCGTCCGTCCCAGCGGCCGCGCCCCCACGCAACTGCGCCCGGTGCGCTTCACCCGCGGCTTCACCCGCCACGCCGAAGGCTCGGTGCTGGTCGAGTTCGGCGACACCCGGGTCCTGTGCACCGCCAGCCTCGAAGACAAGGTGCCCCCGTTCCTGCGCGGCAAGGGCCAGGGGTGGGTGACGGCCGAATACGGCATGCTGCCGCGCGCCACGCACACCCGCGGCGATCGCGAGGCGGCTCGAGGCAAGCAGTCCGGGCGCACGCAGGAGATCCAGCGCCTGATCGGGCGCAGCCTGCGCGCGGTGTTCGATCTCGCCGCGCTCGGCGAGCGTACCCTCACGCTGGACTGCGATGTGCTGCAGGCCGACGGCGGCACACGCACCGCGTCGATCACCGGTGCGTGGGTGGCGGCCCAGGACGCGGTGAACCTGCTGATCGCCCGCGGGGAGCTCGCTGCCTCGCCGATCCGCGACGCCGTCGCGGCCGTGTCGGTGGGGCTGTGGCAGGGCGTGCCGGTGCTCGATCTCGACTACCCCGAGGATTCCGCCTGCGACACCGACATGAACGTGGTGATGACCGGTTCGGGCGGTTTCGTCGAAATCCAGGGCACGGCGGAAGGCGCCCCCTTCGACCGCGCCCAGGCCGACGCGCTGCTCGAACTGGCCCGCGATGGCATCCAGCGCCTGGTGGCGGCCCAGCGCGAGGCGCTGCGCGCGCCCGGCATCGCGCCGCGATGAGCGCTGCACGGCGATGGGTGCTCGCGTCGGGCAACGCGGGCAAGATCCGCGAGTTCGGCGCGTTGCTGGCCCCGCTGGGCGTCGAGCTGGTCGGACAACGTGAACTCGGCATCCCCGACGCGCCCGAGCCTCACCCCAGCTTCGTCGAGAACGCGATCGCCAAGGCGCGCCACGCCGCGGCTGCGGCCGGACTGCCGGCGCTGGCCGACGACTCCGGGCTGTGCGTGAGCGCGCTGGGCGGCGCGCCCGGCGTGCACTCGGCGCGATGGGCGCAACTCGCCGGCGGCCCGAAGGACGACCGGGCCAACAACGCGCGCCTAGTGTCGCAACTGCAGGGTGTGGCCGACCGCCGCGCGCACTTCTACTGCGTGCTCGTGCTGATGCGCTCGGCCGACGACCCTCAGCCGATCATCGCCGACGGCGCCTGGCACGGCGAGTTCATCGACACCCCTCGCGGCGAAGGCGGCTTCGGCTACGACCCGCATTTCTGGCTCCCCGACCAGGGCTGCACCAGCGCCGAACTGCCTGCCGCCCGCAAGAACCTGCTCAGCCACCGCGCGCTGGCATGGCGGGACCTGCTCGACAAGGCGCGTCGCGGCGGCTGGATCGAGTCCTCGGCATCGTGAGCACCGGCGGCTCGGTCATCCGCTGGCAGCGTCCCGTGCGCGGTCCGGTGCCGCTGACGCAGCTGCCGCCGCTGTCGCTCTACGTGCACCTGCCCTGGTGCCTTCGCAAGTGCCCGTACTGCGACTTCAATTCGCACGAGTGGCGCGAGCCAGCCTCGCCGGGAACCTGGCTGCCGTCGGCGACTGAACATGCCTATCTGGATGCCGTGCAGGCCGACCTCGAGGCCTCCTTGCCGTTGATCTGGGGCCGCAGCGTGCAGACGGTGTTCATCGGTGGCGGCACGCCCAGCCTCTTTTCGCCGGCCTCGATCGATCGCCTGCTCGGCTTGTTGCGTGCCTGCCTGCGCCTGGCCGCCGGCGCCGAGATCACGCTCGAGGCCAATCCGGGCAGCTTCGAGACCGGCCGATTCGCCGATTTTGCCCGCGCGGGCGTCACGCGCCTGTCGATCGGCGTGCAGAGTTTCCATGACACGCTGCTCGGCGCGATCGGTCGCGTGCACGACGGCGCCCAGGCCCGCGAGGCGGTCGCCGAGGCCGCGCGGCACTTCGCCAGCTTCAACCTCGACCTGATGTACGGACTGCCGGGTCAGAGCCCGGCGCAGCTCGAGGCCGACCTGGCCATCGCGCTGGGCTTCGATCCGCCGCACCTGAGCTGTTACCACCTGACGATCGAGCCGAACACATTCTTCGCCAAACATCCTCCGTCGGTGCCTGATGACGACGCGGCGGCCGTATTGCAGGCGATCGTCGAGACCCGACTGGCCGCGGCCGGCTACGCGCACTACGAGGTGTCGGCGTTCGCGCGTCCGGGGCACGCCTGCCGCCACAACCTGAACTACTGGCAGTTCGGCGACTATCTCGGCATCGGCGCCGGGGCGCACGGCAAGATCTCGACACACGAAGGTGTGCGGCGCACCGCGCGGTTCAGGCATCCGACGCGGTATCAAGCCGCGGCGCTGGCGGGCGACGCGGTGGAGGAAACGCGCTGGGTATCCGCGCAGGAGCTTCCGTTCGAATTCATGCTCAACGCGCTCAGGTTGCGCGAGGGCGTCCCTGCCGCCTGGTTCGAGGAACGCACCGGACTGTCGCCCCGGGTCTTGAACGCGGCCTGGACACGGGCGCTGCAGCGCGGCCTCGTGCGTGACGATGTCTCGGTGTGGGCGCCCTCGGCGCTGGGTTTCCGGTACCTGAACGACCTGCAGGCGATGTTCCTGGGCGACACCTGAGACAGGGGTCGGTGCCGCGCTCAGAGATAGGCGCGGCGAAGCAGCTGATCGAATGCCGGACGGCGCTGCCGGGCCCGGGCCAGCGCCCAGGTCAGCACGAAGGTGCCACTGAACAGGATCAGGTAGTGGATCTCGGGCGCCCAGTCGGGTTGCCGGGTCGGGCTGGCGATCAGCCGCAGGGTCTGGAGCGCCACCCGATGCACGAGAAAGCACAACAGGGCGGATCGGCCGATCACCCCGATGGCTCGCGCGATCGGGCTCCTCGGGACCGCGGCCAGCAGGCTCGCCACCAGCAGGATCCACGGCAGGCGCGCCACGGGCGCGGCGGATTCGAACAGGAACTGCCAGACGAGCCCCCGGCCCGGTGATCCGACGTAGATCAGGGCCTGCATCAGCAGCAGCGTGAGCATCACCGGGCGCCAGAGCGGGTGATCGGAGCGCGCCAACACCCCCAGGCACAAGCCCAGGCAACCATCCAGGGTGTAGGGCACGATCGGGTAGCCACCGAATCCGTCGGTGAACAGCACGCGCGCGATCCACGGTTCCCCGTTTCCCGCCAGGGCCGGGCCGGGATCGACGAGGGTGGCCACCAGGCGCAGCGCGATCAACGCGAAGAGCGTCCACACCGTCGAGCGTCTCGCCTGCGCCAGCACCACCGGCGCGAGCAGCAGCATCAAGGCGGTCGGCATCAGCACCCCGGAGATCGTCCACTCCGTCTCCAGCGTGGCGAATCCCCACCACCAGTCTTCCGAGCCGATCCGTTCCGGGTCCCCGTACATCCATTCGCGGCTGCTGGCGAACAGGGCATTGGAGACGAGCATGACTGTCAGCAAGGCCGCGGCGCGATGATGCAGGAGCTGACGCAGCCGGGGCTCACCGATCCGCGGCGCGAACAGGAATCCCGCGGCGAAACCCGACACGACGACGAAGAGGCTGGTGGCCCACCCGTTGGGCAACCAGAGGTCCGAGTACAGGAAGTGGGAGGCGGGCACGCGGGCATGGGTCAGCGCGTGGCTGTTGATCATCAGCACGATCAGCAGTCCACGAGCGATGTCGATCGTCGAATTTCTTGCCGCCGTCCTGCCCGTCGACAACATCAGAAGCCTTGGACCATCCCGTCAAAGGGATTGTCGACGCGGCCCCGCGGCAGGACGGATTGCCGGATCGATTCGATCGACAACCTCCCCCCGAACGTGGACAAGACATCGAGAATCGTGCGCCCAGCCCCGAGGAAGCCGTCGCTTTTCGGGCACATCGGGACGCTCGGCGACGCGGGCCGGTGCCGAGGTGGGCGCACGCCGGTCAAAGTCGCCCCGGTGCGGGTTCGCGGGTCGCGACGTTGCCGGGAGTGAACTCGGCGCACCATATCAGGGCACACCGACTCTACTGCACCAATAGGGTGCGCCCTCTCGTGGTGCGCCGCAGCCGGCGCGCCCTAAATCACTGAATCTCCTCGGCAAACTCCCGCAACCCGCGAGCCGATGGATGGCACGATTACTGCTAGTTTGATCCGCGTTGGAAAAGCGCCCACAATCCGGCGGTTTTCCCGATCAACCCCGATTTCCAGCTGAAGAGACCAATCAGGAGAGTTCCGAATGGCGAGCGCCAAAGACGTCATGAAGATGGTGGCGGACAACGAGGTCAAGTTCGTTGACTTCCGCTTCACCGATACCCGCGGCAAGGAGCAGCACGTCACCGTCCCGCTCAGCCATTTCGACGAGGACAAGTTCACCAACGGCCATGCCTTCGACGGCTCGTCGATCGCCGGCTGGAAGGGCATCGAGGCCTCGGACATGCTGCTGATGCCCGACCCGACCACCGCGAACATGGATCCGTTCCGCGAGGAACCCACGCTGATCCTCACCTGCGACGTGATCGAACCGTCCGACGGCAAGGGCTACTCGCGTGATCCTCGCTCGCTGGCCAAGCGCGCCGAGGCCTACCTGAAGTCCACCGGCATCGGCGACACCGCCTTCTTCGGTCCGGAGCCCGAGTTCTTCATCTTCGACTCGGTCACCTGGAACGTCGACATGTCCGGCTGCTTCGTGAAGATCAATTCCGAAGAGGCCTCCTGGAGCACCGGCAAGGACTTCGAGGGCGGCAACCTGGCCCATCGTCCGGCGGTCAAGGGCGGCTACTTCCCGGTGCCCCCGGTCGATTCCTTCCAGGACATGCGCTCGGAGATGTGCCTGCTGCTCGAGCAGATGGGCGTTCCGGTCGAGGTGCACCACCACGAGGTCGCTGGCGCCGGCCAGAACGAGATCGGCACCAAGTTCTCCACGCTGGTGCAGCGCGCCGACTGGACCCAGGTGCTGAAGTACGTCGTGCTCAACGTCGCGCACAGCTACGGCAAGACCGCCACCTTCATGCCCAAGCCCGTCGTCGGTGACAACGGCTCCGGCATGCACGTGCACCAGTCGGTCTGGAAGGACGGCCAGAACCTGTTTGCCGGCAACGGCTACGCGGGCCTGTCCGACTTCGCGCTCTACTACATCGGCGGCGTGATCAAGCACGCGCGCGCGCTGAACGCGATCGCCAACCCGGGCACGAACTCGTACAAGCGCCTGGTGCCCGGCTTCGAGGCCCCGGTGAAGCTCGCGTACTCCGCGCGCAACCGTTCGGCGTCGATCCGGATCCCGTACGTCAGCAACCCGAAGGGCCGCCGCATCGAGTGCCGCTTCCCGGATCCCACCGCGAATCCGTACCTGCTGTTCTCGGCGATGCTGATGGCCGGCCTGGACGGCGTGCAGAACAAGATCCACCCGGGCGAGGCCGCCGACAAGAACCTGTACGACCTGCCGCCGGAAGAGGATGCGAAGATCCCCACCGTGTGTTCCTCGCTCGACCAGGCGCTGGACTACCTGGACAAGGACCGCGAGTTCCTGACCCGTGGCGGCGTGTTCAGCGACGAGATGATCGACGCGTACATCGACCTGAAGATGGAAGAGGTCACCCGCTTCCGCATGACCACGCACCCGGTCGAATTCGACATGTACTACTCGCTCTGATGCCACGCGCCGCCCGCGTGGCGGCGGTGTGGTCCGGACCGGCCTTGCCGGTCCGCAGCGATGGGCCGGTTCGCCGGCCCTTTTCTTTGGTTCGACGCCCCTCGCGCTGACGTCCGGTCGATCCCGCGCGCAGGCGAACGCGGTATAGTCCGGGCAGTTTTCGGTTCCGAGAGGATCCTGTGACGATGCGATACCCGGCGATCGGCGTGCTGACCGCGCTGCTGACGATTCCCCTGGCGGCGCCGGCCCAGATCTACCGCTGCGAAGGCGCCAATGGCGTGGTCGAGTACACCAATGCCCCGCCCGCCGGCGGGCGCAGCTGCAAGACCGTCGACGCCACGATCACCGTGATCCCGGCGCCCAAGGCGCCGCCGAAGCCGGCGCCCGCGCCGGCCGCGGGGGCGGGATCGGGCAACGCGTCGCCCTCGGCCGCCGCGGGCGCGCCGGGCGCGGCCGCGCCCCGCCCGGCCGCCAGCAGTCCCGATGGTTTCCCGAAGGTCGATCCGGCCACGCAGCGCACCCGCGACAGCGATCGCCGCCGCATCCTCGAGGACGAGCTGAAGAAGGAAGAGGCGCGCCTGGCCGAGCTCCAGAAGGAATACAACGGCGGCGAGCCCGAGCGCCGCGGCGACGAGCGCAACTACCAGAAGTACCTCGATCGCACCCAGCGCCTGAAGGAAGACATCGGGCGCGCCGAGGGCAACCTCGCCACCATCCGGCGCGAACTCGGCGCGCTGAAGAACTGAGGCCCGCCGCCCCGCGGGGGTCGCCGTCGGACGCGTCGCCGTGAACCGAACGCCGAGGCCCGGCCGGGAACGCCGCCGGCGCCCTGAATCCCTGTTCGCCGGACTGGACCTGCTCGCCAGCGGCGTGGTCGTGCTCGATGCCGAGGGCCGGGCGGTGTTCATCAACCAGGCGGCCGAGCAGCTCTTCGAGATGTCGCAGCGCTCGCTGCAGGGACAGTGGTTCGCCCGCCTGTTCGCCAACGGCATGATCATCGACGCGCTGGTCGAGGAGGCCTGCAACAACGCGTTCGGCCAGAAGCACCAGGAGCTGCTGCTCGAGCGCCCCGGGCGCGAGCCGCTGATGCTCGCCTCCACCGCGGTGGTGCTCGACTTCCCGCTGGGCGCGCTGCTGATCGAATTTCGCCCGATCGAGCAGCGCATGCGCCACGAGCGCGAGTCCAAGCTGCTCGACTCGGCCCAGGCCAACCGCGAGCTGGTGCGCAACCTCGCCCACGAGATCAAGAACCCGCTGGGCGGGCTGCGCGGGGCCGCCCAATTGCTCGAATCCGAGCTGCCCTCGCCGATCCTGCGCGAGTACACGCAGGTGATCATCAAGGAGGCCGATCGCTTGCAGGCCCTGGTCGACCGCCTGCTCGTGCCGCACCGGCACCCGCGCGTGGTGTCGGCGCTGAACATCCACGAGGTGCTGGAACGGGTTCGCTCGGTGGTGCAGGCCGAATACGGTCCCGATCTGCAGATCGAGCGCGACTACGACGCCAGCCTGCCCGATTTTCAGGGCGACAAGGAGCAGCTGATCCAGGTCGTGCTGAACATCGTGCGCAATGCCGCGCAGGCGCTCGGCGGGGCAGGGCGCATCGTCTTGCGCACCCGGATCGCCCGCCAGGTCACCATCGGCCAGCGTCGGCACCGCCTGGCATTGGATTTGCATGTGATCGACAACGGCCCCGGCATTCCGGAGTCGATCCGTGACAGGATCTTCTTTCCGCTGGTGACGGGCCGTGAGGGCGGCAGTGGGCTGGGCTTGTCCCTCGCGCAGACCTTCGTGCAGCAGCACGGGGGTGTGATCGAGTGCGAGAGCCGGCCCGGCCGGACGGAATTTCGGATCCTTCTGCCGCTGGCTTAGGCGCAATCCTGCCGGTGGCGGGACTTCAGAGCGGACACATGAACTCGGTATGGATCGTGGATGACGACCAGTCGATACGCTGGGTGCTGGAGCGGGCGTTGTCGCGCGAGGGCTTCGACGTGCGGGCCTTCGGGAGCGCGCGCGAGTGCCTGCGTGCCCTTGACGAGGCCTGCCCTCGGGTGCTGGTGTCCGACATCCGGATGCCGGGCGAGAGCGGCATCGAGCTGCTGCAGAAGGTCAAGGAGCGCAAGCCGACGCTGCCCGTGATCATCATGACCGCGTTCTCCGACCTGGACAGCGCGGTGTCGGCCTTCCAGGGCGGCGCGTTCGAGTACCTGCCCAAGCCCTTCGATCTGCCCAAGGCGGTCGAGCTGATCCGGCGCGCGGTGCAGGAGAGTGCGCCGGTCGAGGCGGTCGAGGAGGTCAGCGACGGGGCCTTGGAGATCCTGGGCAAGGCGCCCGCGATGCAGGAGGTGTTCCGCGCGATCGGTCGCCTGTCGCACTCGCACGTGACGGTGCTGATCACCGGCGAATCGGGCACCGGCAAGGAACTCGTGGCGCGGGCATTGCACGATCACAGCCCGCGCGCGGGCCAGGCCTTCGTGGCCTTGAACACCGCGGCGATCCCGCGCGACCTGCTCGAGTCCGAGCTCTTCGGTCACGAGCGGGGCGCGTTCACCGGGGCGCAGCAGCTTCGGCGTGGCCGCTTCGAACAGGCCGAGGGCGGCACGCTCTTTCTGGACGAGATCGGCGACATGCCCTCGGACCTGCAGACGCGCCTGTTGCGCGTGCTGGCCGATGGGCAGTTCTATCGGGTCGGTGGGCATCAGCCGTTGCGGGCCAATGTGCGGGTGATCGCGGCCACGCACCAGAACCTCGAGGAGCGGGTGCGCAAGGGCCTGTTCCGCGAGGATCTCTTCCATCGACTGAACGTGATCCGGCTGCGCCTGCCGGCGCTGCGCGAACGCTCGGAGGACGTGCCGCTGCTGGCGCGTCACTTCCTGCAGCGCAGTGCCCGAGAGCTCGGGGTGGAGTCCAAGCGCCTAACCGACGACGCGCTGGCGGCGTTGGCGCGTTTCCAGTGGCCCGGCAATGTCCGGCAGCTCGAAAACGTGTGCCACTGGCTCACCGTGATGGCACCGTCGCAGACGGTGGGCGTGCGCGACCTGCCGCCGGAGATCCGTGGCGACCTGTCCGAGATCTCGACGACGGCATCGCGACCGGCACTCGTGGGTTCCGCGGCGGAGCTCGCGCCGAGCCGTGGTGAGGTCCCCGTCGGCGTCGCGGTCTCGGGCGGTGACTGGCGACCGGCGGCCGCGTCGCCCGCGACGTCGCCGCGCGCCCTGGAACAGGGCCCCTCGGGTGCACCGTACACGGGCGCGACGCCCTTCGGCGGTGCGGCATCGGCGCCGTTCGGCGACGCCGCGGACAACGCGGGTGCCCGGTGGTCGGCACTGCTCGAGCGGGAGGTGTCGGCCCTGCTGCACGCGCAGGCGCTGGCACACACCGAGGCCCCGGCGAGCGGGCACAGCGAGCTGATGGATCAGCTCACCCGCGAGTTCGAGAGCGCGGTGATCCGCACCGCGCTTCGCCACACCCGCGGTCGACGCATCGACGCCGCGTTGCGGCTGGGTATCGGGCGCAACACGATCACGCGCAAGATCCAGGAGCTGAAGCTCGAGGACGACTGATCGAGCGGCGAGCGCATCGCGGCCCGCGCGGGTCGGTGCGATCGGATGAATCCGAGGGGAAGGTGGGTGCGTATCACCCTCAGACATTCCCACCACCCCCCGGAGTCATCATGCAAGACCTCGTTCCCTCTCCCCGTCGTCTGTTCTTGTCGCACACCGGCGGCCTCACCCTCTCGGCATCCGCGATCGCCTTGCTCGCCGGCGCGAGCGGTGCGGCCCGCGCGCAAACCTCCGCCTCGATGCAGGCCGACGTCGGCATCCTCAATGTCGCGCTCGGTCTGGAGCACGAGGCGATCAACGCGTACCAGCTGGGTGCCGGCAGCGGCCTGCTGCAAAAGCCGGTGCTCGATGTCGCGGTCGCCTTCCAGTCGCACCACAAGGCGCACCGCGACGCGCTGATCGCGACGATCCGCAAGCTCGGTGGTCAGCCGGTGGCCGAGAAGCCGCTCGACGACTATGCGCGCACGCTGGGCGCCTCGGGCCTGCGCAGCCAGGCCGACGTGCTGACGCTCGCCGCACGGCTCGAGCTCGGCGCGACCAATGCCTACCTCGGTGTGATCCCGGCGTTCAAGGACACCGGCCTGGGGCAGGTCGCCGCGCGGCTGGCGGCCGACGAGACGATGCACTGGACGGTGCTCTCGCAGGCGCTGGGCAAGGCGCTGCCGGCGGGGGCGCTGAGCTTCGGAGCCTGAGATGCGGGCGGACACCTGGCGTGCGCTGTCGTTCTCGGCAGGCACGTTCGTGCTGGGACTGGTCGGATGGGCCGGGCTCATCGGGCCGGCCTGGCCGGCGGGTGATCCCGCCCGCGGGGAACAGGCCTACGAGTCCCGGTGCGGCGGCTGCCACTCGGTGCGCGAAGACCGGGTCGGCCCTCGCCACGCGGGCCTGATCGGCCGGCGTGCGGGCTCGGTGCCCGGGTTCGACTACTCCCCGGCGCTGCGCGCCAGCGGCCTGGTCTGGGACGCGGCGCTGCTCGAGCGCTGGCTCACCGACCCGCAGGCGCTGGTGCCGGGGCAGCGGATGGGGTTTCGCGTGGGCGACGCGGCGGTGCGGGCCGACATCGTCGCCTACCTCGCGACGCTGCGCGAGCCGCGCTGAGCCGGCCTCACGCCGCGGGCGCGAGGGTCACGACCACCGGCGCGTGGTCCGAGGGCTGCTCGCGCTTTCGCATCTCCCGCTCGACCACGCAGGCGCTCACCCGCGAGCGCAGGTTCTCGGTGACCAGCACGTGGTCGATGCGCAGACCGTCGTTGCGCCGGAAGGCCATCTTTCGATAGTCCCACCAGGTGAAGGTCTTCTCGGGCTGTTCGAAGAGCCGGAAGCTGTCGAGCAGGCCCAGGCCGAGCAGGCGGGTGAAGCGCTCGCGCTCGGGCTCGGAGACCAGGACCTCGCCGGCCCATTGCTCCGGGTAGCGCACGTCGCGTTCCTCGGGGGCGATGTTGTAGTCGCCGGCCAGCGCGAGCGGCGTGCCCGAGGCCACCTGCGGGCCGAGCCAGTCGATCAGGCGGTCGAGCCACTCCAGCTTGTAGCCGTACTTCGGCGAATCGACCGCCTGGCCGTTGGGCACGTAGGCGCAGATCACGCGGATGCCGGCGACGGTGGCGCTGATCAATCGGCGTTGGTCGTCGGCGTGCAGCGGGTTTCCGGTGCTGACATCGGTGGGTTCGCCCACCGTCTCGCGTCGCGTCAGGATGGCCACGCCGTTGTACGTGGGCTGGCCGCTGAAGGCCACCGCGTAGCCCGCGTCCTCGATCGCGGCCCGTGGGAACTTGTCGTCGGTGAGCTTGGTCTCCTGCAGGCAGACGATGTCGATCGGCTGCTGACCGAGCCAGTCGAGCAGGTGCGGCAGGCGGATCTTCAGCGAGTTGACGTTCCAGGTGGCGAGTTTCATGGGCTTGGGGGCGTGGGATCGGGACTCGGGCCGTGCGTGTCCGTGGCCAGGATGCCGGTGCATCCGCGCGCCACGGGTCGATGACTCAAATGTTAGCTTCAACAGGGTCTTCGGCCATACCGCGAGCCGGTCGCGCTAGGATCCGGCCCTATCACCTTCTTGCGCCGCGCGGCAACGAGACCCATGACACGATCGACCTTCCTCGCAGTGTGCCTGGCCGCGCTGCTGATACCGTTGGGCGCGTCGGCCCAGACCGACTGGCCGCAAAAGCCCATCACGCTGGTGGTGCCGTACCCGCCCGGCGGGGTCAACGACGCGGTCGCCCGGGGCTACGCGAACAAGCTCGCGGTCGAGCTCGGCAAGCCGATCGTGATCGACAACCGTGCGGGCGCCGCCACCACCGTCGCGTCCAATTACGTCGCGAAAGCGGCGCCTGACGGCTACACCCTCTATGCGGGCGGCACCTCGCTGGTGATCAACCCCACGCTGACCGGGCAGGTGCAATACGACCCGCACAAGAGCTTCGAGCTCGTGTCGCTGATGTCGTTCACCCCGTTCATCCTGCACGTGAATAACGACTTCCCCGCGCGCAACATGGCCGAGCTGATCGCGCACGTGAAGGCCAATCCGGGCAAGTTCAACATCGCCAGCTCCGGGGTCGGCGCCACGAACCACCTGATCGCCGAACTCTTCAAGATGCAGGCGGGCCTGGTGATGACGCACGTGCCGTACAAGGGGGGTGTGCAGGCCGGCCAGGACGTGGCCAGCGGCCAGGCGCAGATGATGTTCTCGGCCGCGCTGGAGGCCAAGCCGATCCTCGCCTCCGGCAAGACCCGGGCGATCGCGATCACCAGCGCCGAGCGGGTGCCCGCCTTCCCCGACATCCCCACGGTTCGCGAGGCCAGTGGCATGCGCGATTTCGTGGTGCTGTTCTGGCAGGGCATGGTGGTGCCCGCGGGCACACCCAAGGCCATCGTCGACAAGCTCGAGCGCGCGATCGCGAAGGTGGCGGCCGACCCCGAGATGATCGAGCGCTTCAAGCCGCAGGGCGTGGAGATCCGCGCCTCCACCCAGGCCGAGTTCAAGGAATACCTCGGACGTGAAGAGGTCCGCTGGACGCGGCTGATCAAGGAGCGCGGGATCAAGCCCGAGTGAGCCGGTCGGCGCGAGTGGGGATGACATCGTGATTCGCTGGATCATCGGCCTGTGCCTGGTGATGGGACAGGCCATCGCGGTCGCCTCGTTGCCCCCGGCGGTGGCCGGCGACGTGCCGGCGCTGTCGCTGCGCGGTGATGGCACGATGCGCTGGATGGGCCTGAAGGTCTACGACATCCGCCTGTGGACGTCCGGCGCCCGCTTTTCGCACGCCGAACCGTTCGCGCTCGAGCTCGTCTACGACATGAACCTGGCGGGCAAGGACATCGCGCGCAAGAGCCTCGAGCTGATCCGCGGCCAGCGTCCGATCGACGAGACCACGCTCAAGCGTTGGGGGGAGGCGATGGCGCGCGTGTTCCCGGACGTGCGCAAGGGCGACACGCTGATCGGTGTGTCGATCCCCGGCAAGGAGGCACGCTTCTACACGCGCGAGCGTTTCCTCGCGGCGGTGCCCGATCCCGACTTCGCGCGGGCGTTCTTCGACATCTGGCTCGCGGAGTCCACCACCGAACCCAAGGTTCGTGCCCGACTGCTCGGTGGCGACGGGAAGTAACGCGTGGCCGTGAACGGCGGGGCGGGGCGCATCCCGTCGTGGCGATTGGCGGCCTACGGCGCGCTCGCGGTGCCGCTGGCGATGGCGGCGCTGCCGATCTACGTGCACGTGCCGAAGTTCTATGCCGACACCCTGGGCCTGGACCTCACCGCGATCGGCGGCCTGCTGCTGGTCGCGCGTCTGCTCGATGCGGTGCAGGACCCGCTGCTGGGGCACTGGAGCGATCGCACGCGCGATGCCGGTCGGGGGCGCGCGATCTGGGTGCTGATCGGCACGCCCTTGCTGGCGCTGGGCATGGTCGGCCTCTTTCGCCCGCCCGACTGGACCGGGCAGGCGCTGGGCGGGTGGTTCCTGGGCATGCTGGTGCTGGTCTACCTGGCGTTCAGCATGGTGCAGATCAGCTACCAGGCGCACGGCGCGGAAGTGTCGGACCATCCGCTCGAGCGCACGCGGGTGACCGCGTTTCGCGAGGGACTGGGGCTGATCGGCGTGTTCCTCGCCGCGGCGCTGCCGCAGGTGCTCACGCAGTCGGCCGGGCCTCGCGAGGGCTATGCGCGCTTCGTGGTGCTGTTCGTCGGCCTGCTGCTGCTGGCCATGGTGCTCACCACGCTGGCCTCGCCGCGGGCGGTCGTGCGCGACGCGGCGCCCCCGCGGGGCGCCTTCGCGGCGATGCTCGGGCCCCTGCGCAACGCGCGGTTTCGCCGGCTGCTCGCGATCCTCGTGTTCAACGGGATCGCCGCGGCGATCCCGGCCACGCTGGTGCTCTTCTTCATCGAGGACATCGTGAAGCGTCCCGACTGGACCGCGGTGTTCCTGATCACCTATTTCGCCGCCGGCGCGCTGGGCATGCCGGTGTGGCTGCGGCTGTCGGCGCGCTTGGGCAAGGGCCGCGCCTGGGGGCTGGGCATGGCGGTGTCGATCGTCGCGTTCGTCTGGGCCTTCCTGCTCGGGCCGGGCGACGCGCTGCCCTTCCTCGCGATCTGCGCGCTGTCCGGCCTCGGGCTGGGCGCCGACCTGGCCCTGCCGCCCTCGATCCTCGCCGACGTGATCGATGTCGACGAGCGGGCCGGCGACGGCCGTCGCGAGGGCGCCTACTTCGGCCTGTGGAACCTGGTGCTGAAGCTGAACCTCGCATTGGCCGCCGGCATCGCATTACCGGCGCTGGCCTGGGCGGGCTACGTGCCGTCGGGCCCGGCCACGGCCTCGTCGCTGACCTGGCTGTCGGCCATCTATGCCTTGCTGCCCTGCGCATTGAAGGCGATCGCGGTCGCGGTGCTGCTGGCCTCGCCCTTCGTTCGAACCGAATCCCCGAAGGAGTTTCCAAGATGACACGATGGCTGTTGATCGTCCTGGCCTGGGTGCTCGCCGGCTGCGCGAGCGTCACCCCCGCCGACTACGCCGGGCAGAGCCCGCGCCTGGACCTCGCCACCTACTTCAACGGCAAGGTGGACGGCTGGGGCATGGTGCAGGACCGCTCGGGCAAGGTGGTGCGCCGCCTCGTCGTCGAGATCGATGCCCGCTGGAACGGCAACGAAGGCGTGCTCGACGAATCCTTCGTGTGGTCCGACGGCAAGACCGAGAAGCGCGTCTGGCGCATCCGCAAGGACGGCGACCGGTACGTCGGCACGGCGGGCGACGTGGTCGGCCAGGCCGAGGGTGTGGCCAGCGGTCACGCGCTGCAGTGGCGCTACACGCTGAAGCTGCCGCCCGACCTGGGCGGCTACGAGATGAGCATGGACGACTGGATGTGGATGATCGACGAGAAGACGCTGGCCAATCGGACCGCGATGTCGAAGTTCGGCGTCCAGTTCGCGCAGATCACGATCTTCTTTCGCAAACGCTGAATCCGTGAACCCCCGTGGCGTGCGCGGGGCCACCGCGGCGCCCGGGCTCGCGCGACAATGGCCGGGTGCGCCCGTCGGCGCGGTTCACAGGAGACCAGCGATGTTCGAGAACTACACCCGGCTGCGTTTCACGCGCGAGGGTCGCATCCTGCGTGTGACGATCGCGGGCCTGGGCAAGGTCAATGCGGTCGACCAGGCCATGCACCACGAGCTCGGTCGGTGTTTCCACGAGATCCAGGACGACCCGGACAGCGACCTGATCGTGCTGACCGGCGAGGGGCGGGCCTTCTGCGCGGGCGGAGACGTCGACTGGTTCTACGCGATGATGGACGACCCGCGCCGCTTCCGAGCGATCGCCCCCGAGGGCAAGCGCATCGTCAACACGCTGCTCGAGCTGGAAAAGCCGATCATCTGCCGCCTGAACGGCGCGGCCGCCGGGCTGGGCGCCACGCTCGCGCTGTTGTGCGACGTGGTCATCGCGGCCGACACCGCGGTGATCGGCGACCCGCACGTGAAGGTGGGCCTGGTGGCGGGCGACGGCGGCGCGCTGATCTGGCCGCAGCTGATCGGCTTCGCGCGCGCCAAGGAACTGCTGATGACCGGCGAGATGCTCGGTGCGGCCGAGGCGGCACGGTTGGGCCTGGTCAACCACGTGGTGCCTGCCGACCAGCTCGATGCCAAGGTGGCCGAGGTCGCGGGCAAGATCCTCGCGAACCCGCGCTGGGCGGTGCGCTGGACCAAGACCACCGCGAACATCCCGCTGCGCGCGCTGGCCGCTCAGATCGGTGACGCCGCCGTCGCCTACGAGATGCTCTCGAACCTCACCGCCGACCGGCGCGAGGCGGTCGACGCCTTCGTGGCGCGCCGAAAGCCCGATCTCAGCGGCGAGTGAGCGCGGACGAGCCCTGACACTCCCAGGAGTCGCGATGTTCGACAACCCCCGGCAGGAACCCGAGCAGTTGCGCACGCTGCGCGCGCAGCTGCGCCGCTTCGTGCAGCAGAAGGCCCCCCGCGAGAAGCGCCGCGCGTGGGACCGCGCGCACACCTGGCCGCGCGAGCTCTTCGCCGAGCTGGCGGCGCTCGGCGTGTGCGGGCTGACGATCGACGAGCGCCACGGCGGCCTCGGGCTGGACGTGGTGGCGGCGGTGGCCGTGATCGAGGAGTTGTCGCGCGCCGGTGCCTTCCTGGCCGGTCCGTTCATCCACTGCGCGTTCTACGGCGGCCTGAACATCAGCGAGAACGGCAGCGAGGCACAGAAGGCCGAGCTGCTGCCGAAGCTGGCCCGCGGTGAATTGCTCTTCGCCTACGGGCTCTCGGAGCCCGACGTGGGCGGCGACCTCGCCAGCGTGCGCACCCAGGCGCGCCTCGAGGGCGACACCATCGTCGTCAACGGGGCCAAGCGCTGGTGCACCGGCGCCGACTGGGCCGACTACATCTATTGCCTGGTGAACGGCGATCGCGACGCGCCCAAGCGCCAGGCGCTCAGCTTCCTGCTGATCCCGCGCGGCACGCCCGGCGTGAGCGTCACGCCGATCGAGCACGCGAACCTGCGCTACACCGCGTCCTGCGACGTGCACTTCGACGATGTGCGGCTGCCGCTGGAGGCGATCGTCGGCGGGCGCGAGAAGTGGTGCCAGGGCTGGTCGATGCTCGCCGGGCGTGCGCTCGATGTCGAGAAACTCGAGATCACCGCGGTCACTTTCGGCATCGCGCAGGCGGCGGTGGAGGAGGCCTGGCAGTACGCGCAGGAGCGCACCCAGTTCGGCAAGCCGATCTGCGCGCACCAGGCGATCCGCCACAAGCTGGTCACCGCGCGCACCCGCCTGGAGGCCTGCCGGCTGATGCTCTACCAGGCGGCCGAACTCGCGCAGGCCGGCCGGCCCTGCGCCGTCGAGAGCTCGATGGCCAAGCTCTTCGTCGCCGACACCGCGGTGGAGATCGGGGTGGCCTGCCAGCAGATCCTGGGCGCCTATGGGCTGTCCGATGCCTACGACATGGAGCGCCACGTGCGCGACCTGCTGGGCATGCCGATCGTCGGTGGCTCCTCGGACATGCAGCGCAACAACCTGGCGGCGCTGTGGCGGCTGCCGTCCTGAACGCGCGTCGGGTGTGCGCGCCTCAGTGCGCCAGTTCCGCCCGGCGCATCGACAGATCGAAGATCGGCGGGCTCGGGTCGAGCTGCCACACCCGCCACTCGGCGTAGCGTTCCTCCCACGACGCGGGCAGCGTGTCGATCAGGCCGGTGTTCAGCCACAGCCGCAGCAGGTAGCGCCGCCGCTCGGGCTCGGGCCAGTCCTCGTAGCGCGTGCGCGAGTGCAGCACGGTGTAGTTGTTGACGAACTGCATGTCGCCGATCTGCAGCGCCATGTCCAGGTGCAGCGACTTGTCGTGGCACAGCGCGTCCATCAGGTCCAGGGCCTCGACCTGCCGGGCGGTGAGCCGCGGCACCTCGGGCAGGCGCTGCGCGGTCTCGATGTAGGTGCGGTTGTAGCGGCAGAACAACCGGTCGCCGACCCACTCGAAGAAGGCGCCGAGGTAGTAGGGCTTCTTGCCGGCCGGCGTCTCGCCGCGACGGTCGAGGTACCAGGGGCTGGTCATCACGTCCATCAGGTCGGGGCGGCGCTCCAGCACCGCGTTGTACATCGCGGTGCTGCTCACCACCCGCGACAGGCCGCCGCTCTTGGCCGGCTGCAGGCACAGCAGGCCGACGATGTCGGCGTTGTCGTTGTGAAAGGGCAGCCGCAGGTGGGTCTGGTAGCCGCGCACGTTCGGGTTCGCGTGGAAGTCCACGCCCAGGTCGGTGACGTGGCCCAGCACCTCGCCCTGCGCGTTCTGCGCCATCGGGCTGCCCATGTGGCTGCCGATGCCCCAATAGATCAGCGCCGCATCCGCCACCGGCAGGTCGTCGATCTTCAGGCCCTGCACCAGGCTGAAGCCGCGGCCGTGGATCACCTCGCGGCGCAGCGCATCGAGCACCGGCGCCAGGGTGGGCAGCGGGAAGTCGGCCGCGACCAGCGCGGGGATCTGGGCGCCGCGCGCCTTCGCGTGCGCCAGGGCCTCGCGCAGTTCGCGGTTGTGCGACTCGCTCAGGCGCAGCCGCCAGTCGTCGAGGGCCGCGATGTCCGCGCCGCGCCAGGCGCTGGGGTGATCATAGGGTGTCATCGTCATCCTCCTCGTGTCGGTCGAGGGGCCACGCCGAGATCCCCCCGTGCGATCGCCCCCTGGGCGGTCGCCCTGATGGCGCCGCCTCAAGTCCGTAGCTTGCGCCAGGAATCCTTCACGCGGATCTTGTCACCGCGAAAAGTGAACAGGTCGCAGCCGTCGACCTCCACCCGCTGGCCATCGCTGGCCCGGGTGCCGACGAAGGTCCATTCCGACACGCCGCGCCCGCCGGCCACGAAGTGCCTTGCGCGCGTCCACTGCGCGTCGGGGAAATCGGCCCAGGCCTTCATGAAACCGGCGCGTACCGCCTCGCGGCCCTGGTAGCGGGTGCCGCTCGCGTCGGGGCCGAAACCCGCGTGGAACACACAGTCGTCGGTCATGAAGGACATCAGCGCGTCGATGTCGTGGCGGCTCCAGGCCTGCGCGAACGCGTCCAAGCGGGCGACGTCCATCGTCGGGACGACCAGGGTGTCGGCGAGGAATCGCTCGATCGCGTCCCCGACCGTGGCGCAGGCCTCGCCGCCGGGCAGCGTCGACTGTCGGAGCACGATCGGCGAGTCGCGGTCGTAGAAATGCGGCTTGCCAGGGACGAAGTAGCGGCGCACGCCCAGACCCGCCTGGGCGGCCCGCGACGCGAGCGCGCCCACCCGTTCGGGGATGCTGGGCAGGTCGTGCTCGCCAGCGAACAACAGCACCGGGGGCTGGCCGCGCGTGCCGTGCACGTAGTAGTCGGCATCGCTCGCCTCCATGCCGGCCGACAGGCAGACGATCGCGGCCGCCGGCACCCCCAGCGCGTAGGCGGCGTAGGCCGAGGCGAAGCCGCCGGCGGAGAATCCGCCCATCGCGATGCGCCGCACGTCGATGCCCCAGCCGGCGGCGTTCGCCAGCACGAAGCGGAACGCGTCGGCGACATCCACCCAGGCCGCCTCCACGCCGTTGAGCAGTTCCTCGTGGGTGGCCGGCGGCAGGCCGAGCAGGCCGCGCACGTAGTCGATGCGCTGCCGGGACACCTCGCCACGCTCGCGCTTGATCGGCACGGCTTGCGGCGCCGGGAGCTCCTGCGTCAGCCGATAGCCGACCGAAAAGCAGACATAGCCCTGCGCCGCGAGGCGCTCGGCGTACTCGTGCACCGGCGTGTTCTGCGAGCCGTCCTGCTCGAACTCGTCGCGATCCTTCGCGCCCCGGTGGTAGGCGCCGCCGTGCGCGAAGACCACCGCCGGGCGGCCCTCGGGCGGGGCGTCGCCAGCCGGCAGGAACACGTCCAGCAACAAGGGGCGCACCGAGGCCTGTGGGGTGCCGTGGCCGATCGCACCCTTGCCGTAGGGAACGTCACGCAGGATGCGGACCGCGGCGGTCCGGGGGGAGGACAGGTCGTTCATCGCGGATCTCCAGGGGCCGGCATCAGTTGATCGTCGCGCCGGAGGCGCGCACCAGTTCGGCCCAGTTGCGCACGTCCTGGCGGAACATCGTGCCCCACTGCTCGGCGCTGGTCGGCGGCTGCACCGGGAACGATCCCGACTCGAAGATGCGCGACTTCACGTCAGGCATCGCGATGATCTTGTTCACCACCTGGTTCAGCCGCTCGACGATCTCGCGCGGCGTGCCGGTCGGCGCGAACATCGCGTGCCATCCCACCATCTCGAACGGGATGCCGGTCTCGATCAGCGTGGGCACGTCGGGCAGCGTGGGCAGCCGGTTCGTGCCGTTCAGGGCCAGGGCCCGCAGCTTGCCCGCCTTCACCTGCGGCGTCTGCGAGACCGCGTCGAGGATCGCCAGCGTCAGCGAACCGCCCTGCAGGTCGGTGGCGGCGCCCCCGCCGGTGTAGGGCACGTGGGTCATCGTGATGCCCGCCAGCCGGTTGATGCTCTCGCCGATCAGGCGCGAGGGCGATCCATTGCCGAACGAACCATAGGTGACGCCCTTGGGCTCCTTCTTCGCGAGCGCGATCAGGTCGGCCATCGTGCGCAACGGCGAGTCGGCGCGCACCAGGACCAGCAGCGGCGCGGTCGCGATCTTCGTCACCGGCACGAAGTCCTTCAAGGCGTCGTAGTTGAGGTTGCGGTACAAGGCGGGCGCGATCGCGAAGCCGGCGGCAGTGGTCATGATCGTGTACCCGTCGGGCGCCTGGCGCGCGGCGAGTTCCGCGCCGACATTGCCCCCGGCACCCGGCCGGTTCTCCACCACGACCGCCACGCCCAGTTCGGCGCGCATCTTGTCGGCGATCACGCGCGTGACGATGTCGCCGCCGCCGCCGGCCGCCCAGGGGTGGATCACCCGGATCGGGCGATTGGGCCAGGCGCCGGTGGCCTGGGCGTGTGCGGTCGTGCCCAGGCCCGACACGGCCGCCCCGGCGGCGACGGTGAACAGGCGCTCGAGGGTGGTGCGACGCGCGGGGCGTTCGGGCAGGTCGAGGGGCGATCGGCCGGACGTGCTCGGCATGGGCGGACTCCGTGGGTGTGGTGGCGAACGAGGCGACGCGGACGCGCGCGGGCGCTGCCGGGCGGCCGGTCGATCCGGTGATGATCTCGAAAATCGGCATAATTCAATACCCCTATTTCCTATTGATCCCATCACCGTTTGCTTATGGACAATGTCGCGCCGGACGCGACCGACGCACGGGCCGCCCAATGGACGCGGCGCATCCGGCTGCGTCACCTGGAGGTGCTGTTGAGCATCGCGCGGCACGGCAGCCTCACCGCCGCGGGCGCGGCGCTCGAGATCACGCAGCCCGCGGTGTCTCAATGGTTGGCCGACATCGAGGCCGCCGCCGGCGTGCGCCTGTTCGAGCGCGGCCAGCGCCTGCGGCCCACGTCCTACGCGGCGCCGATCCTGGCGCACGCCGAGCGGGTGTTGCAGGATGCGCGGCGCACGTTGGCCGAGGTGGAGACGATCCGCGCCGGGGGCGGTGGCCGCGTGCGTGTCGGCACGATGCTGGTGGCGGCGGCCTCACTGGTGCCGGCGGTGGTGCTGGGATTGCGAGAGCGGGCGCCCGGCATCGAGCTCTCCCTCGTCGAGGACATCGCGGCGCAACTGTGGGCGAGACTCGAGCGCAACGAACTCGACGTGCTCGTGACCCGCCTGGACGCGCGGGCGCTGGGCTCGGGTCTGCCCCACCAGCGCTTGTTCTCCGATCGGTACCGCGTGGTCTGCGGTCCGCACCACCCGCTCGCACGACGCCGGCGGGTCGGCTGGCGAGACGTGGCGCGTTACCCCTGGCTGATGCCCACGGCCGGCACGCCACTGCACGAGGCCTTGTGCGCCACCTTCGCGGCGGCCGCCGTGCCGCTGCCCCCGGTGCTGCTGACCTCGGTCTCGGCGACGGCCAACCTCACGCTGCTGCGGGAGACGGACGCGCTCGGGCTGCAGTCGGGCGCGGTGGCGGGACGCAATCACGCGCAGGGCACGCTGGTGGCGCTGCCCTTGACGCTGGCGCACGATACCGGCGACGTGGGCCTGGTGTGGCGCGAACGCACGCCAAGCCCTGTCCTGCAGACGGTGTTGCAGGCCTTCGTCCAAGCCGGCGCGGCGTCAGGCGCCGGCTGAGCCCGTCAAGCCGCGTGACGCAGCACCCGGCCGGCACGAACGCCGGTGTGTTCGTCGTCGAGCACGTTGATCTGCCCGTTGACGATCGTGGCCTTGTAGCCGATCGCGCGCTGCGTGAACCGACGGGCGCCGCCCGGCAGGTCGTGCACGATCTCCGGCTGGCGCTCGGCGACGCGGGCCGCGTCGAACACGTTGACGTCGGCGCGTTGGCCCACGGCCAGCCGGCCGCGGTCGCGCAGGCCGAGCACCCGTGCTGGGCGCGAGGTCATGCGCTCGATCGCCTCGGGCAGCGTGAAGAAGCCCCGCTGGCGCACCCAATACGACAGCATGAAGGTCGCCCATCCCGCGTCCATCACCTGCGACACGTGGGCGCCGGCGTCACCCAGGCTGGGGAAGCAGTGCGGGCTCTGGAACATGTGCGCCAGCGCGTCGATCTCCGGATTGAACATGCGCAGCGTGAACAGCGCCTTGCCCCGGGTCTCGCGCGACAGCCGCAGGAAGGTCTCTGCCCAGTGCTCGCCGCGGGCCTGGCCCATCGCCACCAGATTGAGCTCCTCGCGGCCGGTGTAGTCGGGCGAGGGGCCATCACCCATGTAGTAGACGCGCTCGACCGGCACGCCGAGATTGGCCTTGAAGCCATTGCGGCGGGCCTCCTCGACCATCGCCGCCAGGGTCTGCGGATCGTCCAGCGCGGCCAGGCGCTCGGCCAGGCTGGGCAGCCGCTGCACCCGTCCCCAGGTGTCGCCACGCACCGGCAACGATGCCTGCAGGCCGTAGATCATCCCCGAGCCGCGCACCTGCGTGATCGCGGTGATGTTGCGCCCGGCGCAGGCCGCCTCCAGGGCCTCGCGCCGCTGGCGGGCGAGCTCCACGCCGGCGCCGCCCGCTCCGTAGGAGCACAGCACCCGGCCATGGGTGCTGTCGGCGATGCGGGTCAGGAGTTCCAGCTCCGCCCCCACCGCCTGCACCAAGGCCTTGCGCTGGGCCACCGCCCGAGACAGGGCGAGCAGTTCGGACTCGTCGGCGAAGGTGCCCGGGATCGCGCGGCCATCGGGCAGCGTGTGCATCGCGAACCGGTTGATCGAGAACCCCGCGGCACCCGCGTCGATCGAGCGGGACACCACGTCGACCATCTGGCGCAGCTCGTCGGCGGTGGCCTGTTCCTCGACCGCGCGCTCGCCCATCACGTAGAAGCGCACCGCGCTGTGTCCGACCAGGCCGGCGATGTTCACACCCGGGCGCAGCTTTTCGACCGCGTCGAGATAGCCGCCGTAGTCTTCCCAGCTCCAGGGCAGACCGGTGAGGATCGCGTTGCGCGGGATGTCCTCGACGGTCTCCATCATGCCCGCCAGCAGTTCGCGATCGGTCGGTTTGCAGGGCGCGAAGGTGACCCCGCAGTTGCCCAGCAGCGCGGTGGTCACGCCGTGCCAGCTCACCGGCGTGCAGGCCGGGTCCCAGCCGATCTGCGCATCGAAGTGGGTGTGGATGTCGACGAAGCCCGGCGTCACCGTCAGCCCGTCGGCGTCGATCTCGCGGTGGCCCCGCGCGTCGATCTTGCCCAGTGCGGTGATCACACCGCCTTCGATGCCGACGTCGGCGGTGACCGCCGCGGCACCCGTGCCGTCCACCACCTGTCCCCCACGGATCACGAGATCGAATGCCATCGGCCGCCTCCTTGTGTCGAGCGGCTTATCATGGGTGAGGTGCCGGGCGGTCGCAAGCGGCCGCCGGTCCGAGACCTGTCGCCCCGCGAGGCCACGATGATCTTTCGCCAACTGTTCGAACCGCTCTCGAGCACCTACACCTACCTGGTCGGGTGTGAACACACCGGCCAGGCCCTGCTGATCGACCCGGTGGTCAACAGCGTCGATCGCGACCTGGGCGAACTCGCCCGGCTCGGCCTGACGCTGGCGCTGACGCTCGAGACCCATGTGCACGCCGACCACATCACCGGGGCGCTGCACCTGAAGGAGCGCACCGGGTGCCGCATCGCCGTGCCGGCGATGGACGGCCTGGACTGCGCCGACGTCGGCGTGCGCGAGGGAGTGCCGCTGCGCATCGGCAGCCTGGTGTTGGAGCCCTTGCACACCCCGGGCCACACCAGCACCCACCACGCCTACCGCCTGGGCGAGCGGGTCTTCACCGGGGACGCCCTGCTGATCGACGGCTGCGGGCGCACCGACTTCCAGGGGGGCAACGCCGCCGAACTGCACCGCAGCATCCACGAGAAGCTGTTCGCGCTGCCCGACGAACACCTCGTCTACCCGGGGCACGACTACCAGGGCCGGCGGGTGTCCTCGATCGGCCAGGAGAAGACACGAAACCCCCGGCTCGGGCAGGGGCGTTCATTGGCCGAGTTCGAGGCGATCATGGCCGGGCTGAACCTGCCGTACCCGAAGTTCATCGACTTCGCGGTGCCCGGCAACCGCCGGTGCGGGGTCTGTCCGGACGATCTGCCGCAGAACCTGCAGGCTTACTGCGGCCGGATGACCGAAAGCCCTCAGGGCTGAGCGCGACGCAACAGGCGGGCGTGCAGCGGGCGCTGGAACGCGGCGCCGTCCGGCCCCTGGTGCGGCTCGTAGCGCGCGCGAACCGCCGCCCGGATCGTCTCGTCGATCCGGTGATCGGCGAAGGTGGGCCACATCATGCGCCGCTCGAAGTCGTCGAAGCTGGCAAAGTGCACCGGCATCGCGAACCGATGCTCGCCGACGGGGGTCCATTGTCCGCCGGCCACCGCCCGATCCAGGGCCGACTGCGCCGCGGCGCGCACCGCCCGCTCCTCGTTGTAGAGCCTCACCAGTTCGTTGAGCGCGCCGCCGTAGATCGGTTCGCAGGCATAGAACCAGCCGCCCGGGCGCACGACACGGGCGATCTCGGCCAGGGCCTGGTCCATCAGGTCCAGCGGCACGTGGTGCAGCGACTTCAGCATCATCGCGCCGTCGAAGCTCGCCGGCTCGAAGGGGATCGCCTGCGCCCCGGCGCACAGGAAGCGCAAGCGCGGATGCGGCGCGGCGAGGTTCTTCGCGTGCTGGCGCTCGTCGACCTCCAGCCCCACCACCTCGGCGTCCTCGAAGCGCGCCAGCAGCGATCGCGCCAGCCGCGCGGCCCCGCATCCGGGTTCGATGATCCGCGCGCCCGCCAGTGGCACCAGCGAGGCGAGCAGATCGAGTTCGTCGTCGATCAGCGGCAGCGCCGCGAGATCCGGCGTGTTCGACGGGGCGGTGACGGCGCTCATTCCTGGGTGGCCGGCAGGCGCAGCACCAGCCCCTCGAGGTGCGCCGCCGCTTTGATCTGGCACGACAGGCGGCTCTCCGGGCGGCGTTCGGCCGCCACCCCCTCGAGCAGCGCGGCCTCCGCCTCCGACGGCGGGGGCAGTTCGCCAAGGCGCTGCGGATCGACGTAGCAGTGGCAGGTGGCGCACGCGCAGGAGCCGCCGCATTCGCCCAGGATGCCTTCGACGCCCGCCGCGGTGGCGGCCTGCATCAGGCTCCAGCCCTCGGTGACGTCGACGGTGACGGCGCGGCCGTCGGGTTCGATGTAGGTGATCTTGGCCATGAGTGGGATTGTCCCGCTACCGCGTGGCGAGTTCCAGCACCAGCGGGCTGCGGAAGGTGGACGAGGGCATCCATGCCAGCGTGTCGTGCAGGCGGCGGTAGTCCGGGCAGACGTGGTGGAACGCCTCGAAGGCCAGGCGCGTGGCCAGCCGCGCGATCGAGGTGCCCAGGCAGGCGTGCACCCCGCCGCCGAAGCCGAGGTGGCCCCGCGGCTTGCGCCCGATGTCGTAGCGATCGGGATCCGGGTACTGGCGGTCGTCGCGGTTGCCCGAGCCGTAGGCCAGGCAGACGAAGTCGCCCGCGCGCATCGTCTGCCCGTGCAGGCTCACGTCCTTCATCAGCCGGCGCTTGAAGCGCTGCGCGGAGGTGTTGAACCGCAGCGACTCCTCGACCGCCTCGGTGAGCAGGGCCGGGTCGGCCACCACCCGGGCTCGCGCCTCGGGGTGATCGGCGAGATTCAGCGCGAACATCATCATGAAGCCGCCCAGCGATTCGACGCCGGCCATGATCAGCGTGGTCGTGGTCAGCAGCACCTCGCGTTCGGTCAGGCGATCGCCGTCGATCTCGGCCCGCGCGAAGTTGGAAATCAGGTCGTTGCGCGGCTCGGCGCGGCGCATCGCGATCACGCGGCCGGCGTAGTCGGTCATCCACTCGTAGGCGGCCAGGTGCTCGGGCCCCTTGGCGCGGGTGCGCGGGTCGCTCTGCACCATCATCACCGCCTGGTCGCGCACCGTCTGCTCGTCGACGATCGCCTCGTCGCCGGTGGGCAACCCCAGCGCGGCCATCAGCACGCGCACGGTGAACGTCGAGGAGAAGTCCTTGAAATCGAAGCGGTCCTTGCCGCGAAGATCCTCGGCCGCCTGCCGCGCGATCGCGCGGATCGGTTCGGCCAGGCTGTCCAGGTTGCGCTTCAGGAAGGCATGCTGGATCAGCGCGCGCAGCCGGTCGTGGCGCGGCGGATCGGTGGTGCCCAGCGTGGCGCCGGCACGCCCGGGGAGTTCAGTCATCATGTTCCCGCTGGCCGAGGAGTAGGTCTGCCAATCCTGGCCGGCGCCGACGATGTCGGCGTAGCGCGAGAGGATCCACATCTGCGCCTGTTCGCTCCAGAAGCACGGGAACTGATCGCGCAGCGTCCGGTAGGCGGGGAAGGGGTCGGCATCGATCGCGGGTGAAAACGGGTCGAACTGGAACATGCGCGGTCTCCCGAGGGTGGTCCGGTGGATCCTAGGAGACGCGTCCGGGGCCCGGGTGGACGAAAACCCGGGGATGCTTGTACTTTTCACGCACCGTCTCGTCCAGCCCACCCAGGCCGACCATGCCCGACATCCGTCGCCGTCGAACCGATGTACCGATCTTCGAGCTGTATGGCGAGGGAACGGGCGGCGCGGCCGCGCGCACCGAGTTGCTGCACATCGAATCGGTGCAGTCGCGAAGCCGCCGCTACCGTGGCGAGATCGCCGCGCATCGCCATCGGGGATTGCACCAGGTCGTCTGGCTCGGCACCGGCAACGCGGTCGTGAGCTTGGACGATTGGCGTGGCCTGTGCGAGGCACCGGCCGCGGTGGTCGTGGCGCCCGGTGCGGTGCACGCGTTCCAGTTCGCGCCCGACACCGAAGGGCACGTGCTGACCCTCACCCCGCCCTCGCTGGTCGACGGCGATCCGGAGCGGGCCGCGCCGGCGCTGGCCGCGCTCTTCGCCCGCTCTCGGGTGCTGGCCTTCGAGCCGGGGTCGGAACCGGTGCGCCGGCTCGCGGCGCTCTTCGAGGCGATGCTGGGGGAGTTCGAAGCGCCGGGTGGGACCGACAGCCCCTTGCCGCTGTGGCTCGCCCGTTCGGTGGTCTGGCGCCTGGCGCAGGCTCTCGATCCCCAGGCCGACCCGCGGGACACACCGCGCGAGGCCGCCGGGCAGGGGGTCTACGCGCGCTTTCTCGCGCTCGTCGAGCGCCACTACCTCGACCGCTGGACGGTGCCGCGCTACGCCCGACGCCTGGGCCTGAGCGCCGAGCGGCTGAACCGCCAGCTGCGCGCGCAGTGCGGTCGCCAGGCCCTGGAACTGATCCACGAGCGCCTGGCCCGGGAGGCGCGCCGCCGCCTGATCTACCTGGACACGCCGGTGTCGCGGCTGGCGTTCGAACTCGGCTTCAACGACCCGGCCTATTTCACCCGCTTCTTCCGCCGCCACGCCGGCTTGTCGCCCAGCGAGTTCCGCAGCCGCTACGCCGACTGAGTCTGGGCGTCGAGACCCTCTAGCGCGGCACGGGTCGCCTGGGCCAGGCAGCCCCGCAGCCAGCGGTGCATCGGGTCGTCCTGCAAGCGCTGGTGCCACAGCGCATAGAGGCGCAAGGGCTCGCAGGTGAACGGCGGTTCGGCCTGCGCCAGACCGGCCAAGGCGCCCAGGCGCAACAGGCTGGGCAGCGTCGCGATCCGGTCGGTGCCACGCACGAAGGCGCGCGCGCCGGCGAAATCGGCCACTTCGACGCCGATCCGGCGGCGCACGCCGCGCGCCTCCAGGAAGCCGTCGATCAGCAGCGGCAGCGCCGGGGCGTGCCGCACCAGCACGTGCTCGGCCGCCTCGAACTCGGCGAGGGTGCCCGGGGCGCGGCGCCGGGCGGCGTCGTAGTAGACCGCGTAGCGGTCCTCGAAGAGCCGGGTGTGCACGATGTCGGCGGCCTCGGGCAGGCGCGGCGAGATCACCAGGTGGCAGTCGGCGTCGCGCAGCCGCTCGGCCGAGGGCACCTCCGAGGGCACCACCCGCAGCCCGATGTTGGGCGCCTCGCGGCGCAGGCACTCGAGCAGCGCGGGCAGGATCAGATCGCGTTGCAGCGGGTTGGCGGCGATCTGCACCGTGCCCTCGAACCGGGCGGGGTCGAAGGCCGGTCCGTGCGCCAGATGCCGCAGCCGCTCGAGGATCTCGGCGGCCTGCGCCGCGAGCTCGTGCGCGCGCGCGGTGGCGACGACGCCGCGGCCCGATCGCACCACCAGCGGGTCGTCGCACAAGGCACGCAGCCGCGACAGGCCGTGGCTCACCGCCGACTGCGTCAGTCCCAGTTGCTCGGCCGCCCGGGTGATCGATTGTTCGCGCACGACGGCCACCAGCAGCATGAGCAGCCGGCCGTCGATGTCCAAGGGATCGATGCGGTTCATGGCAGACATGAGCGGGAGCGGGTTTATCGACCGTCGGCGGGCGGGCACACTGGACCGGGGCCTGAACGCATCCGGCATCGCGAGAGCCGGGCCGGGCGCGAACACGCCCCGGGCAAGCCCCGGGCCCTGGGCGGGGTGATCGATGTTAACGCTTCGGGAGGAACGATGGCCGCCATGCGCCAGGTTCAGGACGACATCCCCGGCACGCCGCTGTTCGATGGCCGCGCGGCCCGTCGCGGCTACGCGCTGAACCGGATGTGCTACTCGTTCAACGAGGCCGCCAACCGCGCGGCCTTCCTCGCCGACGAAGAGGCCTACTGCGCGCGCTACGGACTGGACGCCGCGCAGCGCGAGGCGATCCGCCGGCGCGACGTGCTCGACCTGCTGGCGGCGGGCGGCAATGCCTACTACCTGGCCAAGTTCGCCGGCATCTTCGGGCTGGACATGCAGGACATCGGCGCCCAGCAGACGGGCATGACCAAGGAAGCGTTCAAGGCACGGCTGGTCGCGGCCGGCCGCGATTGACCCCGAAGGAATCGACATGGCGCGCATCGTCGGCGGCATCACCACCTCCCACGTCCCCGCGATCGGCCGCGCGATCGAACGCGGGCTGCAGCAGGATCCCTACTGGAAGCCGTTCTTCGACGGCTTCGCGCCGGTGCGCCGCTGGCTCGCCGATGCCCGACCCGACGTGGCGGTGGTGTTCTACAACGACCACGGGTTGAACTTCTTCCTCGACAAGATGCCCACCTTCGCGATCGGCGCGGCCCCACGCTACGGCAATGCCGACGAGGGCTGGGGCATCCCGCTGATGCCGGCGTTCCAGGGCGACGAGGACCTCTCCTGGCACCTGATCGAATCGTTGGTGGCGGCCGACTTCGACCTCGTCACCTGCCAGGAGATGTCGGTCGACCACGCGGTGACGCTGCCGATGGCGCTGCTGTGGCCCGACCTGGCCTGGCCGGTTCGCCTGGTGCCGATCTGCATCAACACCGTGCTCTTTCCGTTGCCCTCGGCCCGGCGCTGTCTGGCGCTGGGCCAGGCGGTGGGGCGGGCGATCCAGGCGTGGGACGCCGATGCTCGCGTGCTGGTGATGGGCACCGGCGGCCTGTCGCACCAACTCGAGGGCGAGCGCGCGGGCTTCATCAACAAGCCCTTCGATCTCGCCTTCATGGACAGCCTGGCGGCCGATCCTGGCTGGGCAACCCGCTACAGCATCAACGAGCTGGTGCGTCAGTCCGGCACGCAGGGCATCGAACTGCTGAACTGGTTGGCCGCGCGGGGCGCGCTGCCCGGACCGGTGCGCGAGGCGCACCGCAACTACCACATCCCGATCTCGAACACCGCCTCGGGACTGATGCTGCTGGAGCCCGCGCCCGCCTGAGCGGGCGCGGCGCCTACTTGCCCACCAGCGTCATCGCGATCGGCGGGTAGACGACGATGATCGTCAACCAGACCAGCATGATCAGCACGAAGGGGATCGCCGCCTTCACGATGCGCCCGAAGCTCTCCTTGAAGGCGGCCATCGCGACGATCAGGTTCAGGCCCACCGGCGGGGTCAGGTAGCCGATCTCCAGGTTCGCGATCATGATGATCCCGAAGTGGATCGGGTCGAAGCCCTTGGCCGCCGCCAGCGGTTCGAGCAGCGGCGCGAGGATCAGGATCGCCGAGCCCACGTCCATCAGGCAGCCCACCAGCAGCAGCAGGATGTTGATGCCCAGCATCATCAGCCAGCGGTCCTGCACGTGGCCGGCCATCACCTGCACCATCTCCTTGGGCGCGCCGGAGTGGTCGAGGATGGTGTTCAGGCTGCCCGCGATGCACAGCAGGGGCAGCAGGGTGGCCAGCAGCTTCGTGGTCTCGATGATCACGTCGATCAGCCGGCGCACCGTCATCTCGCGCGTGGCCAGGTAGTGGCGCACGCGGCCCACGACCCCCAGGCCCGCGGGTGCCGGATGTGCGCCGTCGCGCTCGTGCACGAAGAACTCGATCAGCAGCGCGTAGGCCAGTGACACCGCGCCCGCCTCGGTCGGGCTGAACCAGCCGCCGTAGATGCCGCCGATCATCAGGAAGGGCAGCGCCAGCGCGAAGACGCCGCTGAAGAACGAGCGCGTCGCCTCGGCCAGCCGGAACGGCGTGCGCGCCGTGTTCCAGTTGACCAACACCGCGTAGATCACGAAGAACAGGGTCAGCAGCAGGCCCGGCCCGATGCCCGCGATGAACAGCTTCGAGATGTCCCGCTCGGTCATGATGCCGTACAGGATCAGCGGGATCGACGGCGGGATGATGATGCCCAGCGTGCCCGCCGAGGCCACCGAGCCCAGCGCGAACTCCTTGCTGTAGCCCTTGGCGATCAGCGCCGGATACATGATCGAGCCGATCGCCATCATCGTGACGATCGACGAGCCATTGATCGCGGCGAACGCGGCGCACGACAGCACGCAGGCGATGCCCAGGCCGCCCGGAAAGGGCGAGGTGAATGCCGACATGAAATCGATCAGGCGCCGGGCGATCGAGCCGTGCGACATGATGTTGCCCGCCAGCATGAAGAGCGGGATCGACAGCAGCACCTCGCGATCGACCGTGAACCAGAAGTCCTGGATCAGGAACTCGACCTGGCTCTTGGCGATGAAGACGTGGACGTAGGCGGTGGCGACGGCCAGCACCAGCACCAGGCTCTGGCGCAGCCAGAGCATCGCGAGAATCAGCAGCAGCAGGATCAGCCAGGCCATGTCAGTGCGTCTCGTCTTTCGGTGCCGGTTTGAGCGCGGGCACGGTCGCGAAGATCAGGTGGCGGATCGCCGAGGAGAAGAACATCCAGGGCAGGATCAGCTGGATCGGCCAGACCTTGATCGGGATCGCCATGCCGCGTTCGCCCAGGCGGATCGAGTTCAGCACGAAATCCACCGCGTACACGCCCAGACCGATGCAGATCAGCGCCGAGACCAGGTCGCCGATCCGGTTCATCACGGGGTCCAGCGAGGCGGGCACCCATTTGTCGGCGAACTGCGGGCGCAGGTGGCCCGCTTCCGAGGTGACCAGCGCGAAGCCGACCAGGCCGGCGATCGCGGTCGCCCAGACCGCGAAGCGCTGCGCGCCGAAGATGCCGTTGCCCAGCAATTCGCGGGCGAGCACGTCGACGATCAGCGCCAGGGCGGCGGCGGAAAACGCGGTGACGCAGATCACGACCTCGATTCGGCGCAACCAGTGGAGCACGGTCTGTGCGAGGGGCATCGGAGGACTCTCCGCAGACGAACGGGCCCGTCGGGCCCGTCGTCGAATCGATCAGGGGAAGGATGCCGCGCGTGGGGCGCGGCGTCCGATCATTTGCCGCCGCGCGCGGCGAACTCCTGCTTGCCCTTTTGGATCGCCGCCCACAGCTCGGGCGCGGCGCCGCCCGCTTCCTTGACCATCTGTTCCTGGTTCGGAATGATCAGCTTCGCCCATTCGGCGCGCTGCGCGGGTGTCAACTCGTGGATGTGGCCGCCCTTGGCCTTGAACTCGTCCATCTTCGGCTTCACGCTCGCGTCGACCTCCTTGCGCTGGCGGTCGGCCGAGGGGATCGACGCCTGGACGAGCGCCTTCTGCTCGGCACTCAGGCCGTCCCAGACACGCTTGCTCATCAACATGTGCGAAGCGTGGTGCAGGTGGCGTGTGGTCACGTAGTGCGGCGCGGTCTGCGCGGCCGGGGTGGTCACGTAGTAGGGGAAGGGAAGGTCAGCCGCGTCGACCAGGCCGCTCTGCAAGGCCGGGAAGAGCTCGGACAGCGGCATTTGCACGCCGTTGGCCTGCACCGAGTTCCAGAAGATCTTCGAGGAGGTGGCCGGGCCCACGCGCACCTTCATGCCCTTGACGTCGGCTGGCGTCAGACAGGGCTTCTTGCACACGGTGTCGTTCCAGCCCACCTCGCCCCAGCCCACGATGACCAGGCCCTTGGCTTCGTAGATCTTCTTCAGCACGGGCAGCGCGTAGTTGTCGGTGACGAAGTCGCGCTCGGCGTCGCTGCGCCAGAGGTACGGCGTGGTCATCAGGCCGGCCTCGGGGATGACCGGCGCGGTGCCGGCCAGCGACACGCTGACGAACTCCAGGCGGCCCCGGACGATCTGCTGCACGATCTCCTGCTCGCTGCCGATGAACAGGCGCTCCACCTTGATCGCGCCCTTGGAGCCGGCGGTGATCTTGTTGGCCGCCTCGTCGACGAAGCCGATCAGTGGTGAGCCCGGCTGGGCGGCCGAGGCGAGCTTCCAGTTCATCTGGGCCTGAGCCGGTGCCACCGCGGCCAGCGACAGGCCGAGTGCCAGCATCCATCCACGGGCGAATCTCATCGAGGTCTCCTTTGGTCTGAGGTTCCGGGTGCCGGCGGTCTGCGCGCCTTCGGCCCCTGCGTACCGCGCGTGGAACGCGGTCGGCGGAAAATATCAGACAACGGAGAGGCTGGGGCAAAACCCCTGGGGCTTTCGGGCGAGTACCCCGAACCTCGTACCGGATTCGACGGGGCCGCGTTCGGGGGCGCCGCCGCGGTTCTGCCTCACTCGCTCAGGCGAGGCGGGGCGGCCGCAGCAGCACCATCAGCGGCCAGACGAACGCGGCCACCCCCACCCCCGCGGCGAGGGCGATCGCCAGCAGGTTCGCCCAGTCCACCCAGTAGCCCATTGCCGACAATGACGATCGCGTCATCGCGGGCAGGCCGGGCACGGCCAGCACGAACCCGAGGAGCGCGGCGCCGAAGGCGATCGGCCTCGTGGACCGCCAAGCCGTGGCGGGCCGACGCATCGCGACGAACATCAGCACCATCCACAGCACCGCCGCGACGAGCAGCGCGGGCCACACGCTCAGCGCGATCTCCCACAGGATGTTGATCGCCAGCCAGATCTCGTACATGGACGCGGCTCCTCGTTCTCAGACCCGGCCCTTCAGGACCGAGAGGTAGGCGGGCTTGAGCATCCGGTACTTCAGCAGCCACGCGAAGTAGCTGTCCTGCAGCGGCTCGATCATCGGCAGCGTGGGCGTCAGGCGTCCCTCGTAGTCGAATTCGATCAGCATCGCCGAACCCTCGCGCGTGATCATCGGGCACGAGGTGTAGCCGTCGAAGGCCGGACCCGGAGGCTGCCCCGCGATCGCGCGCACCAGGTTGTCGGCGACGATCGGTGCGCTCTTCTTGACCGTTGCCGCGGTCTTGCCGCGCGGCGTGCCATTGATGTCACCGATGCCGAACACGTTGGGAAAGCGTCGGTGCTGCAAGGTGCTCTTGTCGACCTCCAGCCAGCCACCCGCCGCGAACGGACCGTCCTTCCAGGAGAGATCGCTCTGACGGATCACGTCGGGCGCGCGCATCGGCGGCACGACGTGGATGAAGTCGTAGGACCGCTCGGTCTTCTCGCCCTCGGGTGAGGTGAACACCGCGCGCTGGCGCTCGATGTCGATCGTGGTCAGCTTCAGGTTGTAGTCGACCGCGATGCCCAGTGCCTGCCAACGCTGCAGCACGTTGTCGTTGACCGCCTTGACGCCGAAGACATTGCCGAGCGCGGACAGGAAGTGGATCTTGCTGCTGGCGAGCCTGCCGGCCTGGTGCAGCCGGTCGCGCAGCATGAAGGTCATCTTCAGCGGGGCGCCCGCGCACTTCAGCGGCGTGGCAGGCAGCGTCATCAACGCCTCGCCGCCCTTGGCGACGAACGCCTGCATGGCCTTCCAACTCGCTTGCGCGGCATCAGGACCGTTGTACACGCTGGCCAGGCCGCGAGAGCCGATCGCGTTCACGTCCATGCCCGCGATCTGGGTGTAATCCAGGTGCAGTCCGGTGGCCACCACCAGGTAGTCGTAGGGCACGCGCTGGCCGCCGGTGGTGGCGACCACCTTCGCGACCGGGTCGATGCCGGCGGCCATCTCCTTGACCCAGGTGGCGCCGGCCGGCAGGAAATCCGCGTTGCGCTCGCGCACCTTGTCCACGGTCCACACGCCGGTGGCCACCAAGGTGTAGCCCGGCTGGTAGTTGTGCTCTTCCTTGCGATCGATCAGGGTGATCCGCACGCCGTCCAAGTCGCGTGCCAATCGGTTCGCCACCGCCAATCCGCCCAGACCGCTGCCCAGGACCACCACGTGCGCGTTCGTCCTGACGCGGGCACGCAGCGGGGCCGACGCGCCGCCCAGCGCGAGGGCGCTGGCGCCTTGCAACCACTGTCGACGCGGCGGGTTATCGGGCACGGGGGAATCCGGGCTCGAGCTGGGCATGGCGTTCTCCGTTGAACGGGCAGGGAAGAAAGGCACCCGAAGCAAGCCCGGGTCGTCTCGGCATACTATACCCCTGGGGGCATTAGTGCCAAGCCCCTCTCGCCCGCCATCGCTGCCCGTGATCCCGATGGTTCGGACCGCCATGCACCGACGAGCGGAACGACGAGCCCGGTGTCGATCGAAGTGCGTCAGCTGGGCGGAATGAACGCCTGGGAGATCGCCTGGAAGGCGGGCATCGCCTCGAGCCGCGCGCCGTGGGCGGCGAGCGCCGGGCAGCGGCCCGGCACCACCAGACCGGGGTGCGCCTCGTTCAGGAACCGCCAGGCGACGGCCACCGCGATGTCCGCGTGCCCCAGCGGCTCGCCGAACCAGTGGGGTCCCGGACGCGCCGCGCGGTCGGTTTCGAGCGCCTCGAGCACCGCCCCGATCTGGGCGCGACAACGCGCCACCCAGAGATCGGACGTGGTGGCGTGCAGGCGCTGCTCGTAGAACAGGCTGACGGCCTTGTCGGCCAGACCGGTTGCCAGTGCGGCCACTTTCAAGGCGCGGTGGCGAGCCGGCTCGTGCATCGGAAACATCGCGCGCTGCGGCCCCACCTGCAAGTCCAGGTGATCGAGCATGTGGTGGCTCTCGATCAGCACGTCGCCGTCGTCCAGCACCAGCGTGGGCACGCGCACCAGCGGATTGAACGGGCGGATCCGGTCGGCGTCGCCGAACGTGGACCACGGCCGGTGCTCGAAGGGGATCTGATAGAGCGTCAACGCGATGCCCACGCGTCGAACGAACGGCGAGTCGTATTGGCCGATCAGGATCATCGGGATCTCCAGGCAGGTCGGAAGCGGGGGGGCGATCCGCGGTGCGGACCGCGCCGAACGGGGATTTCGATTCCTGCGCCGCGCCCGGGCGGGCGGGCGTCGTCAGGCGATCATACGACGCATCGCCAATCACGCCGCCGCGCGCACGGCCCGCGCCAGGAGAGACCATGAGCTTCCACGATCCCGATCTGCCCGACGAACTGCGGATGCTCCGCGAGACCACGCGCCGCTTCATGCGTGAGGAGGTCCGGCCGGCAGAGGACAAGGTCGAACACGACGCCTGCGAACTGCCCGCCGAACTGCTCGAGCCGCTGCAGCGCAAGGCGAAGGCGATCGGCCTGTGGGCGATGCGCGCGCCGGTGGAGTACGGCGGTGGTGGCCTGAGCCTGCTCGGCGCGGCGGTGGTGGCCGAGGAGACCTCCCGCTGCCGGATGGGTGCCTACATTCCGGCGTGCGGTGCGACGGGCTCGAATCCGCCCAATCCGATCCTGCTCGGCACGCCCGCGCAGATCGAGAAGTACGCGGTGCCGGCGATCCGCGACGGTCGCAAGGCCTTCGTCGCGATCAGCGAGGCCAGTGGCGGATCGGACCCGGCGCGATCGATCCGCACGCGCGCCGTGCGCAAGGGCGATCGCTATGTCATCAATGGCACGAAGCTGTGGATCACCGGGGCGCGCCAGGCCGATTGGGGCCTGGTCTTTGCGCGCACCGGCGAGCAGGGGCAGCGTGGTGGCATCACCTGCTTCATCGTCGATGGCAAGCCCAAGGGGCTGACGGTCAACGAGATCCCGGTGATCCGCTCGTACTCGCCCTACGAGGTGGTGTTCGAGGACGTCGAGATCCCGGTCGAGGATCGGCTCGGCGAGGAGGGCCAGGGCTTCGCGCTGTGCGAGAAGTGGCTGGTGGAAGGCCGGGTGCCCTACGCGGCGGGCACGATCGGCATCGCGCAGGAGGCCCTGGAGATCGCGATCCGCTGGGCCAAGGAGCGCGTGGTGTTCGGCAGCACGCTGTCGGAGAAGCAGGCGATCCAGTGGATGATCGCCGACAGCGAGATGGAACTGCGCGCGGCGCGCCTGCTGGTCCATGAGGCCGCGCGCAAGGGTGACGCGGGCCTGCCGTTCAAGACCGAGGCTTCGATCGCGAAGGTGGTGGCGACCGAGACCGCGGGTCGGGTCGTCGATCGGTGCATCCAGATCCTGGGCGGCATGGGCGTGGCCAAGGAGATGCCGCTGGAGCGCTGGTACCGCGAACTGCGCATCAAGCGGATCGGCGAGGGCCCGTCGGAGGTGCATCGCATGGTGCTGGCCCGGCAACTCCTGGCCTAGTGCCCGCACGCCCCGGGATCGGCCGCCGGCCAACCACGACCTGGGCGCAGGGGCGAATCCCCCCGCGCCGTTCTCAGCCCACCGTCTCCGCCTCGAACGCGCCCTGCGCGGCGAGGGCCGCGAAACCCGCGTCGTCGACGCCGGCCAGGCCGGAGAGCACCTCCCGGTTGTGCTGACCCAGCGCGGGGCTGGGCGAGAATGCGTCCCGGGGCTGGTCCTCGAACACGATCGGGCTGTCGTGCACCAGCGTGCGCCCGAACTCCGGGTGGTCGATCCAACGGATCATGCCGGTGGCGTGCAGGTGGGGATCACGGATCACCTCGTTCAGATCCTGCACCGGCGCGCAGGGCACGCGGGCTTCGACCAGCGCCTGGAAGAGGTCGGCGCGGGTGCGGCGCGCGGTTCGGGCGCCCACCTCGCGGTCGACGTCGTCCATGTGCCGGATGCGCGCGGCGCTGTCGGCGAAGCGCGGGTCGTCGACGAGCGCCTGCATGCCGAGCGCCTTGACCACGCCCTTCCAGTGCTTCTCGTTGATCGAGAGGATCGCCAGATAGCCGTCGCTGGCCGGGTAGACGTTGTACGGCGCGATGGACAGGCCGCCGTGCCGATTGCCGGCGCGCACCACCGGCATCGGCTCCTCGAGGTGCAGTCCGAGGTTGGACACCAGCGTGGGGTAGACCGAATCGAACATCGCGACCTCGACCACCGAGCCCTCGCCGGTGCGCGCGCGGCGCAGCAGCGCGGTGACGATCGCGCCGTAGAGATGGGCGCCGCCGAAGAAATCGCAGATCGCGGGGCCCGCCTTCACCGGCGGCGCCGACGGGTCGCCGGTGACGCTGATCACGCCGGACATCGCCTGCATCGTGAGGTCCATCGCGGGGTAGTCGCGGTAGGGGCCCCGGGTGCCGTAGCCCGAGCCGCTGGCCACGACCAGTCGCGGATTGCGCGCCCGCAGCACCGACGCACCCAGACCGAGACGCTCCATCACGCCGGGGGCGAAGTTCTCGACCACCACGTCGGCCTTGTCGACCAGCTTCAGGAAGACCTCGCGCGCGGCCGCCGACTTCAGGTTCAGCGTGATCGCGCGTTTGCCGCCGTTCAGGGCGGCGAACGGCATCGTCACGCCGGGGCTGCGCTGGCGCTTGCGCAGGTGTTCGCCCTGCGGGGGTTCGATCTTGATGACGTCCGCGCCGGCGCGGGCCATCAGGAAGGTGGCATAGGGACCGTTGTAGATCTGGGTGAGGTCGAGGACGACGAAGCCCTCGAGGGCGCGGGGCGTGTTCATTCGGGTTGGATCCCGGCGGCTTTCACCGCGCGCCCCCAGTTGTCGACTTCAGCGCGCACGAACTCACCGAACTGATCCGGCGTCATCGGCGAGGGCTCGGTGCCGCTCTTGGCGGATTGCTCTTGGTACTCCCGGCTGGCGAGCGCCGCGTGCATCAACTGGTTCAGGCGGTCGATGATCGGGCGTGGCGTGCCGGCCGGCACGAAGGCGCCCGACCAGGCGACCAGGTTCACCGGCACGCCGAGCTCACCCATCGTGGGCAGTTCGGGCACGCTGGCGACGCGCTTGGTGCCGGTGACCGCGATCGCGCGCAACTGGCCGCTCTTGACCAGCGGCACGGCCGGGGAGAGATCGGGGAACATGAAGTCGATCTGCCCGCCGATCACGTCAGTGATCGCCTGCGGCGTGCCCTTGTACGGCACGTGGACGGCGTCCAGCCCGAGCGCGGCGCGATAGGTCTCGGCCGCCAGCCGGGACGACGAGTTGCCGCTGGCGAAGGTGGCCTTGCCGGGCGACTTGCGCAGCCGTTCGGTGAGCTCGGCCAGGGTCTTGGGCGCGTCGGGCGCGTTGCGCACGATCAGGATCATCGGCGACATCGCGAAGAGCGTCACCGGCGCGAAGTCCCTGGCCGGGTTGTAGGGCAGCTTCTTGAAGAGCCACTGGTTCACCGCCTGGGTGGTCATCGTCGTGATGAACACCGTGTACCCATCGGCCGGGGCCTGCGCCACCGCCTGGGCGGCGATGAAGCCGTTGCCGCCGGCGCGGTTGTCGACCACCACGGTCTGGCCGGTCTGGGTGCTGATGCTCTGCGCGATGATCCGGGCGCCGATGTCGGTGCCGCTGCCGGCAGGGAACGGCAGGATGAAGCGGATCGGCTTGGCGGGGAACGCGGGAGCCTGGGCCGCGGCACGCGTGCTCAGGGCACCGCCTGCCATCGCGAGCAGCCAGGCGCGACGGGATTCGATCATCGGATTCTCCAGCGGGGCAAAGGGGCACTCTAGGTCCGGGGCCCGGAGGCGTCAAACCGCCCGGGCGGCTCTTGAACCGGACCGTCGCGGGGGTGACGGTGCCGTTCCGCGGTGCGCATCCCCGTGACGAGAAAACGGATGGCCGCCCGGTTGCCCTGCCGGCTGGCAGCGGCGATGCTGGCGGCCACGCATCCCCGGCAGGCGTTGGCCGGGCGAGCACCGACCACGCGAGGAGCTGCCGATGACCGAGTCCACCCCCCTGCCGCCGGGCGCGATGCGCCTGGCGGGCAAAGTCGCGATCGTCACCGGCGCGGGCTCTCGCGCCGATGGCATCGGCAACGGGCGCGCCAGTGCGATCCTGATGGCCCGGCACGGCGCGCGCGTGACGCTGATCGACACGGTGCCCGAGTGGGTGCAGCGCACCCGCGAGATGATCGAGGCCGAGGGCGGCCAGTGCCTCGTCGTGAGTGCCGATGTCACGAACCCGGCCGATTGCGAATCGGCGGTGCGCCAGACCGTGCAGGCCTGGGGGCGGCTGGACATCCTGGTCAACAACGTCGGCATCGGCGGCCCGCCGGGTGACGCCACGCAGGTGGACCTGGCGGCCTGGAACCACGGCCTGCTGGTCAACGTCACCTCGATGATGCTGATGGCCAAGTACGCGATCCCCGAAATGCGCAAGCTCGGCGCGGGCGCGATCGTCAATGTCGCGTCGGTGGCCGGACTGCTCGGAGGCAACCCGAACCTGCTCTACCCCACCTCGAAGGGCGCGGTCGTGAACATGACCCGGGCGATGGCCGCCCAGCACGGCCACGAGGGCATCCGCGTGAACTGCATGGCCCCGGGCATGGTCTACACGCCGATGGTCTACGCCGGGGGCATGTCGCCGCAGATGCGCGAGGCGCGTCGGCAGCGCTCGATGCTGCAGGTCGAGGGCACCGGCTGGGATGTCGGCCACGGCGTGCTCTATCTGGTGAGCGACGAGGCCCGCTGGGTCACCGGCATCGTGCTGCCGGTCGATGCCGGTGCGACCGCGATGTCCGGGCGCGTGGCGCCCCGACCCTCCCAAGGCGGGGCGGGCGCCTGAGCGCTCGCGCACCCATTCGCCTTCCCGCCCGTTGACTTTCCCTTTCCCTGTTGGAGAACCCCCATGCCCGTGATTCCGATGGTGCCGTCTCAACCCGACGACCCCGCCCTGCAAGCGATCTTCGCCGAGGTCCGCGCCCGCGGCATCGAGGTGCCCGACCTGTACCGGGTGATGGGCAACGCACCGGCGATGCTGCGCGCGTGGATCGATTTCGCCTGGCCGCTGCGCCTGAACGCGCGCACCTCGCGCGCGATCCGCGAACTGCTGATCCTGCGCGGCGCGCAGATCGGCGAGGTCGACTACGAATGGGCGCACCACGTGCCGATGGCCCTCGATGCCGGCGTGCCACAGGCCAAGATCGACGCGCTGGCGAACTGGCGCGAGTCGACCCTGTTCGACGCCACCGAGCGAGCGGTGCTGCGGCTGGCCGACGAGGTGACCCGCGGTCCGGGGGCGAGTGCCGAGTGCCAGGCCGAGCTGCTGCGCCACTTCGACGCGGCCGAGGTGGTGGAGCTCACGCTGACCTCGGCGTTCTACGTCTGCGTGAGCCGCTTCCTCACCTCGATGCAGCTCGAGCTCGAGCCCGATTACCAGCACCTTCGCCTGAAGCGGGGATAGATCGGCGCACCCGACCGAGGAGTCTGCATGAGCATCCGAATCGAACCCACCGGACAGGCGTGCGGCGCGCTCGTCCACGGCGTGAACCTGTCGCGGCCCCTCTCCGACGAGCAGGTGCGCACGCTGCGCGAGGCCTGGCTGGCGCACCAGGTGCTGGCCTTTCCGGACCAGTCGATGACGCTGGAGGACCTCGAGCGCTACGCGCCCACGCTCGGCCCCTGGGGTGAGGATCCCTACATCCGGGCGATCCCGGGCCATCCGCACGTGATCGAGGTCAAGCGCGAGGCCGACGAGACCACGCCGATCTTCGCCGAGGGCTTCCACTCCGACTGGAGCTTCCAACCCTCGCCGCCGGCGGCGACCGTGCTGTACGGGCACACGATCCCGCCCGTGGGCGGCGACACCTTGTTCGCGAACCAGTACCTCGCCTGGGAGACCTTGCCGGCGGCGCTGCGCCGGCCGCTGGAAGGGCGCCAGGGCATCCATTCGGCCCGTCGCGGCTACGCGCCCACCGGGCGCTATGGCGCGAAGGACGTGGGCCGCTCGATGGCGATCCGCTTCGACGAGAGCGCGATGGCCACGCAGACGCACCCGATCGGCCGGGTTCATCCCGAAACCGGGCGCACCGCGCTGTTCGTCAGTCCGGGTTACACGATCGGCATCGAGGGAATGCCGGACGACGAGGCGGGCGCGCTGCTGCGCGAGGTGTTCGCGCACCAGTCACAGGAGGCTTTCGTGTATCGGCACCGGTGGTCCGCCGGCATGCTCACGCAGTGGGACAACCGGTGCGTCAACCACGCGGCGACGGGCGGCTTCCAGGGACATCGCCGGCTGCTGCACCGGATCACGATCGGCGAGCGGACGCATTGACACGGCGCCCGGCGGGCGCGCCGAGGGCGCGGCACGTCGGTGCCGCCGTCCGGCATCTCGTGCCGGACGAGCGCCCGCCCCGGCTCAGAAACGGATCGTGCTGGTGCCGCTGCCCTGCAGCGGCGGGGCGTCCAGCACCGCGGCCGCCGGGATCGCCGAGGGCCGCTCCTTCGTGATGCGCTCGACCACGCGACCGCCGCCCGGTCGTTCGCCGGCCAGCGGCTCGGCCCCGGGCGCCTTGTAGTCCGGGGGCAGCAGCGAGCTCTTCGGGTAGCCGCCGGCGTCCAGCGCGCGGTCCCAGGCGCTGGCCTCGTAGCCGGACAGCCGCGCCGCGCCGACGCCGAGCGCGGGGACCGTCATCTCGCTGAACCCGATCTTCTTGAAGGCCTCCAGGTCGCCCTCCGTGCCCACCGTCTTCTCGACGAAGGGCACGCCACGACGACCCAGGTGGGTCCGCGCGCTGGCGCACGGCGCGCAGTCGCGGCCGGTGTAGAGCACGACCGGGTTGCGTCCCGCCAGGGTCTTGAGCAGGGTCGGCAGGTTCTGGTCGGCCGGGGCGGCCGCGGCCGTGGCCGTGGCGGGCGTGCCGGCGCTGGCAGCCGGGGCCGTGGCCGCCGGCGTCGCGGGCGTTCGGGTCGGGCCCGACAGCAGGCGGGCCGATCCGCCCATCGGCGGCCGATCCCCGTAGGTGACGCGGCCGTCCTCGTCGATCCATTTGTAGGGGGCCGCCGCGAGTGGCGCGGCGAACCCCAGGGCGATCAGGGTGGCGATCAGGTGGCTAGCGGGCTTGTGCATGGTGGACGGACTCCTCGACCATGCCATTGTGTCGAAGCAGGGCGTCCAGTTGCGGGTCGCGTCCGCGAAACGCGCGGAACGAGGCGATGGCCGGTCGGCTGCCGCCCACCGAGAGGATCTCGTCGAGGAACCGTCGGCCGGCGTCGGCCAGGCGGGCCTGCGCGTCCTGGGCGGCGGCGGCCTCCTCGAAGGCCGCGTACGCGTCGGCCGAGAGCACCTCGGCCCACTTGTAGCTGTAGTAGCCCGCGCTGTAGCCACCGGCGAAGATGTGCGAGAAGGTGTGCTGGTAGCGGTTGAACGACGGCGGGATCAGCACCGCCACTTCGGCGCGCACCTCGTCGAGCAGCCGTTGCACCGTGCCTTGGCCGGTTTGCGCGAACTCGGTGTGCAGGCGCATGTCGAACAGCCCGAACTCGATCTGGCGCAGTGTCTGCAGGCCGCTCTGGAAGTTCTTGGCGGCCACCATCTTGTCGAACAGCGCCCGCGGCAGCGGTTCGCCAGTGGTCACGTGCCGGCTCATGTCGCGCACCACCTCCCACTCCCAGCAGAAGTTCTCCATGAACTGGCTGGGCAGCTCGACCGCGTCCCACTCGACGCCGGCGATGCCGGAGACCGGCAGCACGTCCACGCGGGTGAGCAGGTGATGCAGCCCGTGGCCGAACTCGTGGTACAGCGTGATCACGTTGTCGTGCGTGAGCGTGGCGGGCTGATCGCCCACCGGGGCCTGGAAGTTGCAGGTGAGGTAGGCCACCGGCGTCTGCAGGCTCGAGGGCAAGCGGCGACGCCCACGGGCGTCGTCCATCCACGCGCCGGGCCGCTTGCCCGGACGGGCGTACAGGTCGAGGTAGAACTGACCGACCAGCGCGCCGGTGTCGGCCCTGACGATCCGGTGGAAGGTGACGTCCGGGTGCCAGCCGGGCGCGGTGTCGGCCTGCACCTTGACGCCGAACAGCCGCTCGATCTGGCCGAACAAGCCGGCCAGCACGCGGGGCAGCTGGAAGTACTGCTTGACCTCCTGGTCGGAGAAGGCGTAGAGCCGCTCCTTCAGCCGCTCGGACACGTAGGCGGTGTCCCAGGGCTGCAGTTCGGCCAGGCCCAGCTCGCGGGCGGCGAATTCGCGCATCGCCTGAAGGTCGCGCTCGGCGAACGGACGGGCACGGGTGGCGAGGTCGCGCAGGAAGCGGATCACCTGCTCGGGCGTGTCGGCCATCTTGGGCACCAGCGACACCTGCGCGTAGTTCGCGTACCCCAGCAGCTTCGCTTCTTCCTGACGCAGCGCGAGCAACTCGTCCATGATCGCGCTGTTGTCGAGCTCGGCGCGTCGCGTCGCGTCGTCGGGGGCCACCGCGACCTCCGAGGCGCGTGTCACGTAGGCACGGTACAGCGTTTCGCGCAGCTCGCGCGAGTGCGCGTACTGCATCACCGGGTAGTACGACGGGAAGTGCAGCGTGAGCCGGTAGCCCGTCTTGCCGGCGGCCTGCGCCGACTGGCGGGCCGCGGCGATCGCGTCCTCGGGCAGGCCGTCGAGGGCGCGCGCATCCTCGGTGAGCCACTCGAACGCGTCGGTGGCATCGAGCACGTTCTCGGAGTACTTCTGCCCGAGCGCCGCCTGGCGCTCCGAGAGCGCCTGGAAGCGTTCGCGCTGCGGGGACACCAGCTCCACGCCACCGAGCTTGAAGCCTTGCAGCGCGAGCGTGACGGTGCGCTGGCGCGCCGGGTCCAGCCGCGCGAATGCGGGGCTGTCGTGCAGCGCCTGGTACCGCTCGTAGAGCGCCCGGTTCTGGCCGAGCTCGGTCCAGAACTGCGTCACCCGCGGCAGGTTCTCGTTGTAGGCGGCCCGCAGCTCAGGGGTGTCCGCGACGCTGCTCAGGTGGCCGACCACGCCCCACGCGCGGGTCAGCCGTTCGGTGGCGTCCTCCAGGGGCTCGACCAGCGAGGCCCAGTCGACCGGGGCGTCGGCCCGCGTGACCCGCGCGACCGCGTCGGCCGCCTGGGCGAGCAGCGCGTCGAGCGCCGGCGTGATCTGCGCGGGAGAGAAGTCGGCGAATCGGGGCAGCCCGGAGAAGTCGAGCAGCGGGTTGTCGGCGGGGGTGGCGGCGTCCTGGGTCATGCGGGGTCCTGCGGTTTCAGCGATTGGGATCGGCGCCGGCGGCGCGATCGGCGGAGTCGACGGTGTTCACGAGCAGCATCGCACGGGTCATCGGACCGACACCGCCCGGAACCGGGGTGATGGCCCCGGCGACCTTCACGGCGCTGTCGAAATCGACATCGCCGCACAGCTTGCCGGCGTTCGGGCCATCCGGAATGCGGTTCATCCCGACGTCGATCACGACCGCGCCGGGCTTGATCATGTCGCCAGTGATCATCCGGGCCTGCCCGACGGCGGCCACCAGCACGTCGGCGCGCCGGCAGTGCGCGGCGAGATCGCGCGTCTTGCTGTGGCAGATCGTGACGGTGGCGCTGGCCTGCAGCAGCAGCATCGCCTGCGGCTTGCCGACGATGTTGCTGCGTCCGACCACCACCGCCTCGGCGCCGACCAGGTTCACGCCGGCGTGCGCGAGCATGCGCATCACGCCGTGCGGCGTGCAGGGCAGGAAGCAGGGAGCGCCGGCGACCATCGCGCCGACGTTGCTGAAGTGGAAGCCGTCGACATCCTTGCGCGGATCGATCGTCTCGATCACGCGCAGCGAATCCATGTGGCGCGGCAGCGGCAACTGCACCAGGATGCCGTGGACCGACGGATCGTCGTTCAGCGCACGGATGCGCGCGAGCAAGGCCGCTTCCGAGGTGTCGGCCGGCAGGCGGTCGAGGATCGAGCGGATGCCCGCCTCCTCGCAGTCCTTCACCTTGTTGCGGACGTACACGGCCGAGGCCGGATCGTCGCCGACCAGGATCACGGCCAGGCCGGGCGGGTGTCCACGGGCGGCCAGCACCGAGGCGCGCTCCGCGGCCTCCTGCCGGATCTGTCGCGCCAGGGCGGCGCCATCGATGAGACGTGCGGTCATGGGGGGTTCCGAGGGTCGAGTCGCGAATATCGATGCCAACTTTACACGCTTCAACAAGCGATCTATAATCGCAGGCTCTTCGGGGGTATAGCTCAGCTGGGAGAGCGCTTGCATGGCATGCAAGAGGTCAGCGGTTCGATCCCGCTTACCTCCACCAAAGACACCGCAGTACGCAGTCCCGTTCGTCTAGAGGCCTAGGACACGACCCTTTCACGGTTGTAACAGGGGTTCGAATCCCCTACGGGACGCCAGCCATCCGGCCAGAGGGCCCGGTTCATGACGAACCGGGCCCTTTGTCTTTTCGGGGCCTGGGCCACGCCCGCGGAGATGGCCGGACAAACCCGCCCATTTGTTCGCCTGGGCGCGCGCTGCGTCGCGTTAAGCTCAATCGGGACCGCGCCTCGTGCGCGAGCTCCTTGCCCATCGCCACGGCCGTCACCCAGCGTCCCGATCTTGTCCGAACTGCTCACTGGCCCGTCCACCCTCGCCTCGTCCGCCAGGTCGTTGCGGGCACGCGTCGACGCGGCCAGCGGCGGCACGCGGCGCGGCCTGCTGATCGTCGAGGATTCGAAGCTCCTGGTGAAGCTGCTCGTCGCCCGGATCCAGCGCGAGCTGGAGATCGACGTGGTGGCGGTCACGTCGCTGGCCGATGCCGCCGCGGTGCTCGCGCGCGAACCCGAACGCTTCTTTCTCGCGCTGGTCGACCTGGTGCTGCCCGACGCGCCGCGCGGCGAGGCGGTAAACCTGGTGACACGCGCCGGGGTGCCGGTGGTGGTGCTCTCGGCCAGCTTCGCCCCGCAGATGCGCGAGGCGCAGCTGGGCAAGCCGCTGGTCGTCGACTACGTGCCCAAGGACAGCCCGGCGAGCATCGACATCGCGATCGGCCTGGTCGACCGGTTGATGCGCAACCGCGAACTGCACGTGATGGTGGTCGACGATTCGCCGATGCAGCGCGCGCGCACGGCTGCCTTGCTGGAGTCCCACGGCTACCAGGTGCTGCGCGCCGAGCACGGCGGGCACGCGCTGCAGCTGCTGGCGGAGGAGCCCCGCGTCAGGCTGATCGTCACCGATTTCGAGATGCCGGTGATGGATGGATTCGCGCTGGTCCGCGAGATCCGCAAGCACCACTCGCGCGAGCAATTGCCGGTGATCGGGGTCTCGGCGCTGACCGATCGGCTGCTGTCGGCCCGCTTCCTGAAAAGCGGGGGCAACGACTTCATCACGAAGCCCTTCCTCGAGGAGGAGTTCTTCTGCCGCGTCACCCACAACGTCGAGATGCTCGAACACGTCCAGGCGCTGCGCGACGCCTCGGTGCGCGACTTCCTGACCGGACTGCACAACCGGCGCTACCTGTTCGACGCGGGTGAGATCCTGTTCGCCAGCGCCCGTCGCGGCCAGATCACGCTGACCGCCGCGATGCTGGACATCGACCATTTCAAGAAGGTCAACGACACCTACGGTCACGACGCCGGAGACCTGGTGATCCGGCGGGTCGCGAACCTGCTGCGCGATCGTTTCCGGCAGACCGACATCGTCGCGCGGATGGGCGGCGAGGAGTTCTGCGTGCTCGCGACGAACCTGCGCCTGGAGGACGCCCAGCGCGTGTTCGAGCACGTCCGAGAGCTGGTGGCCGCCGAGATGGTGATGTTCGGCCAGACGGCGATCCCGGTGACGATCAGCATCGGGGTGACGACCGAACTGGCCGATTCGCTGGCGGCCACGCTGGCCGTGGCCGACGCGATGCTCTACGCGGCCAAGAACGGCGGGCGCAACCGGGTCGCAATCGCCGAACCGGCGCACGGCCCGGATTGATCCGGCACGCCCGGTGAAACGGCGCGCGCCGGTCGGTGCGTCCGTCTCCGCTATCCTCGGCCCGATGTCGTTCGCTTTCTTTCGATCCCTGAACCATTCGACCCGGGCGATGGCCTGGGCGATCTCGGCGGGGCTGATCTTCTCGGTACTCAACGCGCTGATGCGCGCGATGACCCAGACGATCGACCCGTTCCAGACCCAGTTCCTGCGGTACTTCTTCGGATTGGCCGTGATGCTGCCGCTCGTCTGGCGCTCCGGCATGGCGGCGTTTCGGCCCAAGGGGCTGAGCGGGCAACTGTGGCGTGGCGCGGTGCACACCGCGGGGCTGCTGTTCTGGTTCGCCGCGCTGCCGCACCTGCCGCTGGCCGATTCCACCGCGATCGGCTTCACCACGCCCATCTTCATCATGATCGGGGCCGCGCTGGTCCTGCGCGAACCGGTGGTCAAGGAGCGCTGGATCGCGGCGCTGGTGGGCTTTGCCGGTGTGCTGATCGTCGTCTATCCGCAGCTCTCGGGGACCGGCGGGGTGTGGAGCCTGGCGATGCTCGCGGCCGCGCCGCTGTTCGCCGCGTCGTTCCTGATCACCAAGGCGCTGACGCGGCGCGACAGTTCGGAGGTGATCGTGGTCTGGCAATCGATCACCGTCTCGCTGTTCACGCTGCCCTTCGCGTGGTTCGGCTGGCAGCCGCTCAGCGCGGGGCAGTGGGCGCTGTTCGTGCTCTGCGGCGTGATGGGCAGCGCCGGGCACTGGTGCCTGACCAACGCCTATCGCCTGGCCGACATCTCGGCGACACAGGGCACCCGCTTCCTGGACCTGGTCTGGGCGGCGCTGCTCGGCATGCTGGTGTTCGGCGACCGGCCGAGCGCCTCGACGCTGGCGGGGGGCGTGGTGATCTTCGGGGCGACGGTCTGGATCGCGCGCCGGGAGGCGGCTCGGCCGACGGCCGGGTCCGGCTGACGCGCGGGCGTCGCGGGTCGCCCTAGTGCCGCGGGGCCTCGCCGCGCAGCGGCAGCTCGATGCGCAGGCACAGGCCGCCGCCCTCGCGGGGCAGTGCGCGCAGGGTGCCATCGTGCGCCTGGACCGCGCGCCGGGCGATCGCCAGACCGAGCCCGAATCCGGGCAGCCCTTGCGCATCGCGACCCCGATGGAAGGGCTCGAAAATCGCCTCGCGTTCGTCCTCGGGCACGCCCGGTCCCCGGTCGGCGACCTCGATCACCGCGGTCGCGCCCTGCGTGTCCACCGACACCTCGACCGTCGTCGCGGGCGCGGTGAACTTCACCGCGTTGCGCACGACGTTCTCGATCGCGCGCTGGAGCAACTCGCGTCGCACGTCCAAGCGCAGCGGTGGTCCGGTGCGCAGGCTGACGTCGCGACCGTTCGATTGCGCCTCGAACCGGGCGTCGTCGGCCACCGCGCGCACCAGCTCGTTCAGGTCGGCGCGCTCCAGCGGCTCCTGGGGGTGGTGCGATTGCAGCCGCGACAGCGCGAGCACCGAACCGACGAGCTCATCGAGCCGGCCGGCCTCGCGTTCGATGCGCTCGAGCGAGGCCTCCATCCGCTGCGGCGACTGGCGGGCCAGGCCCACCGCCGCGTGCAGGCGCGCCAGGGGCGAGCGCAATTCGTGCGAGACGTCGTGCAGCAGCTGGTTCTGCGCCTCGAGCACCGCCTGCAGGCGCACCACCATGTGGTCGAAGTCGCGGCCGAGATCGGCGATCTCGTCGCGCCGCCCGCCCATCGCCGCCTGTACCCGCGTCTGCAGGTTGCCTTGCGCCACCGCCGCGAGGCCATTGCGCAGCAGCCGGATCGGCTTGGCGAGGTACCAGGCGAGCAGGGCGCTGGCGATCACGCTGGCGGCCAGTGCCGAGATCAGCAGCGGCCAGGGGCCGCCCCGGGGTCGAGGCGCAGGGCCCGCGGGGGCGGCGTCCGTGCCGGCGGCGATGAACAGCAGCCAGCGCTGTCCGTCGGTGCCGGAGAGCGATCGCACGATCGGGGGGCGGCGGGGATCGCGCTGGCTTGGCCCCGCACGCTGCGCGGCCTCGACCAGGGCCCGGGCGCGTGCCAGCGAGGCGGAGGGCACCGGCCGCCCGAGCAGCTCGCGGCCCTCGGCGTCGACCGCGAGAACCGGGGAGCGGCCGGTGCCCCAGGCATCCCACTCGGTGAGCAGTTCGCGAAGCGCCGGCAGGCCGCCGTGGCGGAAGGTGGTGGCCGCCGCGTTGACGAGGATCGCCGGGCGCGGTCCGATCGCGACATCGACCGCGACCGCCTCGCGCTGGCGCTGGTGCCACCAGAGCACCGCGCCGGCTCCGATCCCGGCGATCAGGATCATCAGCACGAACGCGGCGAAGAACTTCCAGTAGAGCCGGCCCATTGGCGCTCAGTCGGCCACCAGCTGGTAGCCCATGCCGCGCGCCGTGACGATCCAGGGTTCACCGTCCACGCGCGCGCCCAGCTTCTGACGCAGGCTGCTGACGTGCACGTCGATGCTGCGGTCGAATCGCGCCAAGGGGCGCCCCAGGCCCCGCTCGGACAGCTCCTGGCGGCCCACCACCTGCCCGACCTGGCGCGCCAGCACCAGCAACAGGTTGAACTCGGTGCCGGTCAGCTCGAGCGGGCGGTCGTGCCACTGGGCCGCCCGGCGCGAGGGCCACAGGGTGAGGGCGCCCGCGACCACCGGCGCGGTGGGGTCGGCGACCTTGCCCCCTTCCTCCACGCGGCGCAGGATCGCGCGCAGGCGGGCGGCGAGCTCGCGCGGGGTGCACGGCTTGGGCACGTAGTCGTCGGCGCCCAGTTCCAATCCGACGATGCGATCGACGTCGTCGCCCCGGGCGGTGAGCATCAGGACCGGCACGCGACTTTGCGCCCGGATGCGCCGCAGGGCGGCGATGCCGTCCAGGCGGGGCATCATCACGTCCAGGACGACGATGTCGTGATGCCCGCTGAGCGCCTGCACGACGCCGGACTCGCCGTCGTGGACGCAGGCCGTCTCGAAACCGTCCTGCTGCAGGTATTCGGCGAGCATCGTGGCCAGCTCGTGGTCATCGTCGATCAGCAGGACCCTGGGCATGCGGCGGGAGACGGTCATCGTTGGATGATGGCATTGTCCGGGGACCGGCGGGGCCGGGCCAGCGGGCTTACGCGGCTTTACACGGGCCGGTCGCACCGAGCCGATCACAGCGGTTACCGGCGGTTACAAGGCGCTGACCGTGCCTTACTTCGGGACGGCGCACAGTGGGAACCCTCAGCACACCGGATGGACGGGACGCTGACCCCTGATCCTCGTCACATGGAGCACACGATGACCCACCTCTCGCAGAAACTTCGATTCGCCGCCCTGGCGGGCGCTCTGTCGCTTGGCCTTCCTCTCGCTGCCCAGGCCCAGCCCGGCCCGGGATCCGGACCGGGCGCCGGTCCGATGGGCGGACCCGGCATGCACGGCATGCACCAGGGACAGGGCATGCACCAAGGCCACGGCATGCACCAGGGCCACGGCATGCATCGCGGCGGCCACGGTGGTTTCGAGGGCCACGGCATGCGCGGCGGTGAGGGCATGGCCTTCCTGCGCGGCCTGGACCTGACCGAAGCCCAGCGTGACCAGATCTTCGCGCTGCGCCACGGCCAGGCGCCGGCGATGCGTGAGCAGGGCAAGGCGCTGCACAAGGCGCGTCAGGAGCTTCGCCAACTGGCCTTCTCGGGCCAGTACGACGAGGCCCGTGCCAAGGCGCTGTCCGACACGATCGGCGCGTCGATGGCGCAGATGGCGCTGGCGCGCACGAAGACCGCCAACGCGATCTTTCAGATCCTGACCCCGGAACAGCGCAAGCAGGTCGACGAGCGCCGCGCCCGCTTCGCGCAGGGGCCCGGCATGGGCGGTGCGCGCATGGGTCCTCCGATGCGCTGAAGCCACGCGGGTCTGGCGGCGGCGGGTGAACCCGCCGCCCTGATCCGACGGCTCGCTGCCGCTGGCGTGTCAGGCCTGCCGAAGGGCTTGGCGCACCAGCGGCAGCGTGTCGTTGCCGAAATACATGTCGTCACCCCCGACGAAGAACGTGGGCGAGCCGAACCCGCCGCGACGGATCAGTTCGTCGGTGTTCGCCCGCAGCACGTCCTTGACCGCGGGCGTGGCGATCGCCTCGAAGACCCTCGCCGGGTCCTGCCCGGCCCGACGGAAGACCTCCGTCAGCACCTCGTCGCGCGAGATGTCCTCGCTGCGGCCCCAGTAGGCCTCGAACGCTTCGCGGGCCATCGGCACCATCTGCTCGGGCGTTTCCTGCAGCCAGGCGCAGGCACGCATCGCCTTGACGCTGTTGACCGGAAACACCGGCGGCGGAAACACGATGCGCAGACCCGCCAGGCGGGCCCAGTCGCGCATGTTCTTCAGCGAATAGGCCTGCTTGGCCGGCACCGGATTCTCACGGGACGCGTAGACCGAGGGGTTCACTGTGTTGAACACGCCGCCGACGAGGATCGGCCGCCAGCGGATGCGCGCGCCCATCTCGGCGGCCAGGGGTTGCAGGTTGTGGAACCCGAGGTAGGTCCACGGGCTGCTGCAATCGAAGAAGCACTCCACGTCTCGCATCGACAGGTCTCCGGTGGTCGTCGACGGGCCGACCCTGACGGGTCGGGGCGCCGGGCGGGCGCTGCCGTGAAACGGGCCGCGACACGCGTGCGCCGATAATAGCGGCTCAATCAACCGAGGAGCACAGGATGGGACAACTCGATTCCAGGGTCGCGATCGTGACCGGTTCCGGCCGCGGCATCGGCCGAGCGATCGCGCTTCGCCTGGCGCGCGATGGGGCGGCCGTGGTGGTCAACGACCTCGACGAGGGGCCCGCGCGCGAGACGATCGAACTGATCGAGGCGCAGGGCGGTCGCGCCGTGGCGTGCAACGGTGATGTCGCCGCACCCGATTTCGGCACGCGCATCGTGGGCACCGCGGTGAACGCCTTCGGCGGCTGCCACGTGATCGTGAACAACGCCGGCTACACCTGGGACAGCGTGATCCAGAAGATGACCGACGAGCAGTGGTACGCGATCATCGACGTGCACCTGACCGCGCCGTTCCGGATCCTGCGCGCGTTCTCCGACTACCTGCGCCCGGCCGTGGACGCCGAGCGTCGCGACGGCCAGCGCATCGTGCGCAAGATCGTCAATGTCTCGTCGACCTCCGGTGTCAATGGCAACGCGGGGCAGGTCAACTATTCGGCCGGCAAGGCGGGCATCGTCGGGATGACCAAGACCCTGGCCAAGGAGTGGGGCCGCTACGACGTCACCGTGAACGCGGTGGCCTTCGGCTACATCCAGACGCGGTTGACCAAGCCGCTGCAGGAGGGCGAGGGCGGCTCGATCGACGTGATGGGGCGCACCGTGAAGATCGGGGTGCAGGCCGGGCGCCTGGCCGCGATGAACCAGATGATCCCGCTGGGCCGCGGCGGATTGCCCGAGGAGGCCGCCGGATCGGTGTACCTCTTCTGCAGTCCGGACAGCGACTACGTGAGCGGCCAGACGCTGGTGGTCAATGGAGGTGCCTGAGCCGGCTCGCGTCGAGGCGCACCCGTTCGACGCGGCGATCGCGCTCTCGCCGCGTGCCGAGGGGTCCTGGCGGGCGCTGTCCGGGCGCACCAGCGACGACTACTGGAACGCGGTCGGCCCGTTCGGCGGCATCACCGCCGCCGTGCTGCTGAACGCGGTGACGGTTCAGCCCGACCGGCTGCCGGTGCCGTTGGCGCTCACGGTGAGCTACGCCGGCGCGATCCGCGCGGGCGCGTTCGAAATCGACGTGCGCTGCCTGCGCGGGGGCAAGACCACGCAGCATTGGTTCGTCGAACTGGTGCAAGGCCCCGGGCGCGAACTGATGGCTAGCGCGCAGGTGGTGTTCGGGCTGCGTCGCGACACCTGGGGAATGCCCGAGGCGGTGGCACCCGCGGTCGCGCCGCCACCGCCCTTCGGCGCGCGCGCGCAAGGCGGCCTGCGCTGGATCGAGCGCTACCGGGAGCTGACCGTCAAGGGGCGTCTGTTCGAGGCCAATCCGGACAGCGAAACCCTGTCGTGGATCGCCGATCACCCGGCGCGCGCGCTCGACTACCCGGCGCTCGCGGCGATCTGCGATGTGTTCTTCCCGCGGCTGTTCCTGCGTCGGCCGACCGTCGCGCCGGTGGCCACCGTCACGTTGAACGTCTACTTCCACGCGGGCGAGGCGCTGATGCGGGCGCAGGGCACCGAGCCCCTGCTCGCGCAAGCCCGGGGACAGGTCTTCAACGAGGGTTTCCACGACCAGGAAGGGCGGGTCTGGGGGCGGGAGGGCCGCCTGCTCGCGACGACCCACCAGGTGGTCTGGTACAAGGCCTGACGCGGCGCCGGGCGCTCAGCGCTCGGCGGTCAGCATGTCGAAGTAGGTTTCGCGCGAGTTCGCGTGCAACGCGTGTCGCATCTCGACCCAGCTGCGCAGCTCCTCCCCGGGCATCGGCTTGGCGAGGTAGTAGCCCTGGATCTCCTGGCAGCCGATCCGGGCCAGGGCGCGCATCTGCCGGAAGTTCTCCACGCCTTCGGCGACGACGCGCAGCCCCATTTGGCGCGCGAGGTCGATCGTCGAGCGCACGATCGTCTGGCTGCCGTGGTTGTCGATGATGCCGATCACGAAGGAGCGATCGATCTTCAGTTCCTGGACCGGCAGCTGCTGCAGCTGCTTCAGCGTCGAGTAGCCGGTGCCGAAGTCGTCGACCGAGAGCTTGACGCCCAGTCGGGCGATCTGGTGCAGCGTGTCCAGCGCGGTCTGCGATTCGCTGACGACCCCGCTCTCGGTGATCTCCAGGCACAGGCGCTGCGCGGCCGACGGATGCCGCTGGGCGAGTTCGGCAACCTCGCTGGCGAACACCGGATTCTGGATGTCGCCGGCGGTGACGTTCACCGAGACCCGCAGGTCCAGGCCGGCCTGCGCGAGCGTGTCGGCGAATCGCAGGCCCTCGGCCACCACCCAGCGGGTGATCACCCGCATGAAGCCGGTCTGCTCGGCGAAGGGCACGAACTCGCCCGGGGGCACCTGTCCGCGGGTCGGGTGTTTCCAGCGCAGCAGGCCCTCGGCGCCCACGATCAGGCCACTGCTCAGGTCCAGCTTGGGCTGGTAGTGCAGCTCGAACTGCCCCTGGTCCAGCGCCCGGCGCATCTCGCTGAGCATCGACAGGTAGCTGCGTTGTCCGCCGGACTCCTCGCCATCGAAGACCTCGAAGCCGGTCTGTCGGCGCTTGGCGCGGTACATCGCCGAGTCCGCCCGACGCAGCAGCGTCGTCTCCTTCTCGCCATGCTGCGGGTACACGGCGATGCCGATGCTCGCGCCGATGTCGATCAGCTGTTCGCCCTTTCGCCAGGGCTCGCGAAGGCTGGCGACCACCCGCCTCGCGACCTCCTCGGCCATCGTCGGGTCGCCCGGCACCAGCACGACGAACTCGTCGCCGCCGAGCCGTGCGACGGTGTCGGTGTCACGCACGGTGGCCCGAAGCCGCCGGGCGACCTCCTTGAGCACCTGATCGCCGGCGGCGTGACCGAGCGTGTCATTGACGAACTTGAACCGGTCCAGGTCGATGACCAGCACCGCGAACGTGGTGTGCGCGCGTTCGCCCTGGCGAATCTCGCGGCGGATCCGGTCGGTGAGCAGCGTGCGGTTCGGCAGGCCGGTCAAGGGGTCGTGCAACGCGTTCTCGCCGATGCGGCGCTCGCGCCGCGCGACCTCGATCGCGAGCCGGCTGGCCCGACGCGCGAGTTCTCCGAGTTCGTCGCGGGCCCGCTCCTCCGGCCGTTGCTGGTAGTCGCCGGCCTGCACGTCGGCCAGGCGCTGCGCGATGCGCTCGATCCGATGCGTCAGGTGACGCGCCCAGGCCAGGCACAGCGCGATCGCCACCCCCGACATCGCGACCGTGTGCAGCGCGACCAGACCCAGTTCCCGGGTCGACAGCCGGGTCAGTTCGCCGATCACCAGGTAGCCGCACAGGCCGGACAACGCGATCGGCAGACCCACCAGCACCATCGCCTTCCAGGCGATCGGAAAGCGCCAGCGCGGCTCGCGGGCGGGCGGCGGCACGCCGTCCCCCTCGGGCGCCGCGTCCGCGTCGCGCCGGTCCGCAGGCGCGGGCGCGTGACCCGGGCGTGACCGGATGACGCGACGAAGCAGGAGGGAGAGCTTTACGGTCATGTCCGACAGTAGATCGATCGGCGAGTGGCGGCGGACGGTCGGAGACGAGCGGCCGTTGGTGGCGGATCGACGCCCGGTCGGTGTGTCCGGCGCCTGGCTCAGGGTGTGTTCAGCCGGGCCTCGTCGCCCGCCTCCCGGTTCGTCGCCGGATGCAACGCCTCGTGCATCCGGATCCAGCTCTCGAGCTCGGCGACCGGCATCGGTTTGGCCAGGTGGTAGCCCTGCATCGCGTCGCAGCCGGCGGCGATCAGGGCGCGCATCTGGCGTTGGCTCTCGACGCCCTCGGCGACCACCCGCAGGCCGAGCTGATGGGCCATGTCGATCGTGGAGCGCACGATCGCCTCGCTGGCCGGGTTCTCGAGCATGGCGACGACGAACCCGCGGTCGATCTTCAGCTCGGTGATCGGCAGCAACTGCAGTTGTTCGAGTGTCGAGCCGCCGGTGCCGAAGTCGTCGATCGAGCAGGCGATCCCGAGCTGCGCGATCGAGTCCAGCGTCTCCCGGGCCACCGGCGATTCGCCGAGGATGCCGCGTTCACTGATCTCCAGGCACAGCGTGCCGTCGGGGATCGGCGTGGCGCGCAGCAGCGACGCCAGGTGTCCGGCGAAACGGCGATCGAGAAGGTCGCCGGCGGTGATGTTGATCGCGACCCGCGAGGGCAGGCCGGCCCGGCTCAGCCGGTGCACCAGGTCGAGCCCCTCTCGGATCACCCACAGGCTGATGTTGCGCAGGAACCCCGTCTGCTCGGCGAAGGCGATGAACTCGCCCGGGGGCAGTTGGCCGCGGGTCGGGTGGTTCCAACGCAGCAGGCCTTCGACGCCGGTGATCCGACCGCTGCGCAGATCGAGGCAGGGCTGCACGTGCAGCTCGAACTGGTTCTCGGCCAGCGCCCGGCTCAACTCGCCGAGCACCGACACCGAGCTGCGACGCAGCGCGCGCTCGTCACCGTCGAACACCTCGAAGCCGCTGTGCCGGCGCTTGGCGCGGTACATCGCGGCGTCGGCGTGGCGGATCAGGGTCGCGTCGCGCTCGCCGTGGTCCGGGAAGACCGCGATGCCGATGCTCGCATCGGTGCTGACGACCTGGTCGACCAGCGTCATCGGCTCGCGCAGCACCTCGAGGATGCGCAGCGCCACCTCCTCGGCCATCGAACGCGTGCCCTGCAGCAGCAGCACGAACTCGTCGCCGCCCAGGCGCGCCACGGTGTCGGAGTCGCGCACCGAACGCCGCAGCCGCTCGGCGACCTCGACGAGCATCTGGTCGCCGACCGCGTGTCCCAGGGAGTCGTTGATCAGCTTGAAGCCATCGAGATCGATCACCAGCACGCAGAAGCTGTCGCGTCGGCGCTCGCTGGTGCGGATCGCATGGGACAGGCGGTCTGTCAGCAGCGTGCGATTGGGCAGCCCGGTCAGCGGGTCGTGCAGGGCATGCGCGCCGATCGCCTGTTCGCGCTGCACGATCCGCTGGGCCAGGCGGTTGGCCTGGCGCGCGAGTTCGCCGATCTCCGCGCAGCCGCACTCCGGCGCGCGCGCGTCGTAGTCGCCGTCCTGCAGCCGACGCAGCTGCCGGGTCGTCGCGGCCACCTTGTCGGCGAGCCAGCGGGACCAGCCGACCGCGACCGCGGTCGCCACCCCGGTGAGCAGCACCGCGAACAGCACCAGCGGAACGATCGCGTCGGCCGGCAGTGACAGACCCCAGGCGAGCACCCAGACCCCGATCGCGGCGCTCACGCCGACCGGAACCGCGGCGACCTGTCCGGCCTGCCAATCCAGGCGACCCGTCGGTGTCGTGTCGACGGCGTCGCCCGCCGCCTCGCCGGTGGGGGGCGATGGCGGGACGGCGTGCTGACTGAATCGGGTGGGCATCGTGGCGTTGGCGGTGCGGGGGAACCGTCCAAAGAATCGAACAGGCGTGCGAATCCGCCCGTCATCCAACCGTCATCGTGACGCAAGGTGTCGCGCGTGGACGCGGCGCCGGACCGGTGGTCGATCGATGCCGACCGACGTGCTCAAGTCCTGGGGGTTCGCGTGGCCAGGAACAGTCCGGGGAGGATCAGTGCCGCGCCCACCAGGTGATGGGCCTGCGGCCGCTCGCCGAGCAGGACCCACGAGGCGAGCGCCGCCCAGAGGGGGCCGAGGTAGAGCACGACACCGGTGCGGGCCGCGCCGAGCTCCTTCTGCATGAACGAGTAGGCCTGATACGCGCCGAAGCCGGGCAGCACCGCGACGACCAGCACCAGGACCAGCACCGTGGTGTTCCAGTCGGGCCACCCCGCCCACCAAGCCTCGGCCAGCGTGAGCGGCGTGAGCACGACCAGGCCGCCGAACGTGATCGTGGTGAGCCGCGCGAAGGGATCCAGCGGGCTCGACCAGTGTCGCAGCAGCAGCGAATAGGCGGTCCACGACAGCACCGCGGCGAGCACCCAGCCGTCGCCGGCGGTGAACCGCACCGCCATCAGGTTCTCCCAGGAGCCCTTCAGCAGGATCCAGACCGTGCCCGCGAGCGCGAGCCCCACGCCGACGAGCTGGGTGCGGGTCAAGGTCTCGCCGAAGACCCGGGCGGAGGCCGCCGCGATGAACACCGGCGCCAGCGCGTAGAGCAGGCCGATGTTCGTGGCCACCGTGCTTCGGGCGCCGATGTACACGAACGCGCCGCAGACCCACATGCCCAGGGCGCCCAGCACGAGGCTGTGCCGCCACTGGGCCCGCCAGCCCGGCCACTCGCGCCGCAGCGCCGGCCAGGCGAAGGGCAGCATCAACAGGAACGCCACGCACCAGCGCAGCCAGGCCAGCAGGTGGGGCTCGATCACGTCGATCGCGAGCCGGGCGACGATGTAGTTGGCGGCCCAAAAGCCCGGCGTGACCACGATCAGCCCGAGCGCGAGTCGCTGGCGCGCGCGCGGGCTCACCGGCGCCTCCCCGGCGAACCCGCGCCGGCGGCCGGTGCCGCGTTCCGATCCGCCCCGCTTCGCGCGGGCGTGCCGGGCAGGGGCCGCGCGGGGCCGTGTCCGCGGCGTGCCGGCTCGGGTAACGTGGCGGTCTTCGGACAGCAGGGAGGCACACCGTGACGCGCGATGCACTCGATTTCACCGGCAAGACGGTCCTGGTCGTGGGCGGATCCAGTGGCATCGGCAACGGCATCGCCCAGGCGTTTCGCGGGCATGGCGCGCAGGTGCACGTGTGCGGCACACGCGCCCAGGCCTCCGACTACGCCGACACCCCGGGATCGGACCTGACCGGGCTGCACTACGCGCCGCTGGATGTCGCCGACACCGGGGCGATCGAACGCTGGCAACCCGCCTTCGGCTCGCTGGACGTGCTGGTGCTCTCGCAGGGGGTGGTGCTCTACGGCCGGCGCGAGTTCACGAACGAGGGTTTCGCGCGGGTCGTCTCGGTGAACCTGAACAGCCTGATGGCCTGCGCGATGAAGTTCCACCCGATGCTCAAGGCGAGCGGCGGTTCGCTGATCATCGTCAGCTCCACCGCCGCCTTCCAGTCGACCCGGGGCAACCCCGCGTACAACGCGTCCAAGGCGGGGGCGGTGGGCCTGGTGCGCACGCTGGGGGACGCCTGGGCGCGCGACGGGATCCGGGTGAATGGCATCGCGCCGGGGTTCGTCGCGACGAAGATGACCGAGGTCACCACCGGTAACCCCGAGCGCCTGGCCGCCACGCTCAAGGCGATTCCGATGGGGCGCCTGGGCACGCCGAAGGACATGGCCGGTGTCGCGCTGTTCCTGGCGTCTCCGCTGGCGGCCTACGTGGTGGGACAGTCGCTTCCGGTCGACGGCGGCCTGTTGCTGCCCTGATCGACGCGGCCCGGCGGGCGCCGCGCCCCGCCGCATGAGCCGCCGGCTCACATGTCGTCCAGCGGGTAGATCGGGCGGCGCACCTTGTTGAATTTCAGGGTCGAGTAGTCCGAGGTGCACACCCCGGTACCGGCACACTCGACGATCGCGCGGGCGTACTGGCGCAGACCCGCCCGCCAGTGGATGCGGCTCTTGAGCATCAGGAAACGCAGGCCCGCGGGGTCGATGCCCAGCGCCTCGAAGGCGGCCACGTCGTGCGGCTCGACGTGTTCGCTGATCACCGCGATCGACACGCCGCCCACCTTCAGCACCCCGCTGGGCCCCATGTTCGCCCACTGGCCGGTGCCCATCGGGCCGCGGTTGCGATAGCGTCCGTCGATCAGCCGCTCGACCTGGCCGGTCACGGTGATCGGCTGGCCTTTCTGACCGATCGAGGCCATGTCCAGCTTGCCGCCGAGCGACACGGTGATCGTCGCGCCGACGCCGGCGGCCTGCATCTCGCGCACCGCCTGGGGGTCGTAGATCGCGAAGGCGGCCGCCCGGTCCAGTCCGGCCGCGAGGATGCGCGACAGCACGGTGGTGGTGTCCATCGTTCCGCCCGAGGCGCAGTTGTCGTAGTGATCCAGGAGCACGATCGGTCCCTGGCCGGGCGCGGTGTCGGCGAGCGCTACCGCGCGGCGGATCGACGCGTCGAGGTCCTCGATCGGGTAGACGAAGGCCTTGCGTTCGCGCCAGGCCATGTCGAGCAACTCGTCGCAGGCGCGGCGCGCGCGCTCGACGTCGTGGTCGACGACGACCGCCGACAGGCCGGCGATCGGGATGTCGGCGTGCGGGAACCCGACGAAGACGGTGGCGCTCAGGATGCCCTCGGCCTCGAGCTCCTTGCAGCGCTCCTGCAGGCTGCGGTTCGGTTCGTCATCGCTGCCCTGACGCATCACGTGGGGCAGCATCGGGCGCTGGCCCCAGGCGATCGAGGGCAGGGGGCAGCCCTGCAGCGACGCCATGATCGGCTTGGCCGCGCGCACGCCGGTCTGGTACATGTCGACGTGCGGGTAGGTGTGGTAGCCCGCCACCACGTTCGCGTGCCGGGCGATCGCCGCGGACAGGTTGGTGTGCATGTCCAGGGCCACGCCGATCATCACGTCCGGCGCGATCGCGCGGATCCGCGTCAGCAGCTCGCCCTCGCCGTCCTCGTGGCTGGCCGTCACCATCGCCCCGTGCAGGTCGAGCAGCACCGCATCGCAGCCGGCGGCCACCGCGTCGCAGATGCGCCCGCTGACGTAGTCGAAGACCTCGTCGCTGCAAGGCGCGCTCGGCGCGGCCGAGGCGGCGATCGGCGTCACCAGTTGCGCGCCGAGCTGGCTGGCCAGGTCGATGAAGGCGGCGATCGCCGAGCCGGTGCCCCGGTAGGCCTCGATCACCGCCTCGCCCTCCGGCGGGCGGGCGCCGCCACCGAAGCGCTCGAGCGGCGTGGGCACCGGCGAGAAGGTGTTGGTCTCGTGCTTGAACTGGGCGATGACGATCTTCACGGTGCGAACTCCAGGAACCAGGCGGGGGTGGATCAGTAGGCCAGCCGAAGGCCGGCGCGGGGCCAGTCCATCTCGATCAGCTGGCCCTTGCCCGAGAGCGTGATGTAGGCCTTGCGGCGATCCGCGCCGCCGAAGGCGATGTTGGTGACCATCGAGTCGCCGGGCGTGGCGATGAATTCGACCAGCCCGCCCGAGGGCGCGATCACGCTGATGCCGCCTTGCAGGATCGTGGCCACGCAGATGTTGCCGCCCCCCTCCATCGCCAGCGAGTCGTAGTAGGCCGGCACCGGCGAGGCGTACAGCAGGCGCCCGCCGTTGGGCGAGGGGTGGGGCGCCCGGTGGATCTGGCCCGGCCCGGCGATGTCGAAGGCCCACAGGCGCGCGGCCATCGTCTCGGCGACGTACACGGTGCGTCCATCGGGCGACAGGCCCACGCCGTTCGGGGTGAGCAGGCCGTAGACCACCTTGCGCACCGACGAACCGTCGGCCTTCGCGTAGTACAGGCCGCCACGGTCGAGATCGCGCGGGCGGCCCTTGCCGAGGTCGGTGAACCAGAAGCCGCCCTGCTGGTCGAACATCAGGTCGTTCGGGCCGCGCAGGGGCTGGCCGTCGACCTCGGTGTAGAGCGTCTCGACCTTGCCGGTGGCGAGGTTCACCCGTTCGATGCGCCCGCCGCTGTAGTCGGGCGGCTGCAGGCCGGGCAGGATCGCGCCATGGCGCTCGACCCACTCGAAGCCGCCGTTGTTCGTGATGTAGCAGTGGCCGTCCGGTCCGATCGCCGCGCCGTTGGGGCCTCCGCTCAGTTGCGCGACGATCGTCTTGCGACCGTCCGGGTGGACCCGCGTCAGGGTCTGGCGGCGGATCTCGACCAGCAGCACCGAGCCGTCGTCCAGCGGCACCGGGCCTTCGGGGAACCAGAGATCGTCGGCGATGACACGGGTCATGGCTGCCTTTCGTGAGCGTGGGGAGAGTGGAGCAGGGGGTTTCGGGCGAGTTTACGCGCAAGCTGCGGTACGCTGGGTTCCATGAATGAACTGATCCTGCACCACTACCCGAGCTCGCCGTTCGCCGAGAAGATCCGCCTGATCCTCGGCGCCAAGGGGCTGCCCTGGCGCTCGGTCACCATCCCCTCGGTCATGCCCAAACCGGACCTGGTCGCGCTCACCGGCGGCTACCGGCGCACTCCGGTGCTGCAGATCGGCGCCGACATCTACTGCGACACCGCGCTGATCGCCCCGGTGCTCGACGCCCGGTCGCCGACGATGCCGCTGATGCCCGCCAACCGGGTCGCGGCGCGCTCGGTGGCCGAACTGGCCGATCGCGAGCTGTTTTCGGCGGCGGTGGCCTACGTGTTCCAGCCCGCCGGATTCGCGGCGCTGTTCCAGGGCATGACCAAGGCGCAGATCGAGGGCTTCATGGCCGACCGCAAGGCGATGCGTCCCGGCGGCGGTGCCCGCATGGCCGTGCCCGAGGCGCTCGGCGTGCTGCACGCGTGGCTGCAGCGGGTCACCGACCACCTCGCCGATCAGCGGGCCTATCTGGTGGCCGACGCGCCGACGCTGGCCGATTTCTGCGTCTACCACCCGCTGTGGTTCGTGTCGCGGGCGCCGCTGCTGGCGGGCATCCTCGGCCAGTATCCGGCGGTCGGTCAGTGGATGGCCCGGATGGCCGCGATCGGCCACGGCAGCCACACGCCATTGGACAGCGCGCAGGCGATCGCGATCGCCCGGGCCGCCGAACCGGCGGACGTCGACGCGCACCCCTGGGTCGATCACCACGGCTGCTCGCGCGGCGAGCGCGTCGAGATCGAACCCACCGACTACGGCATCGATCCGGTGCGCGGCGAACTCGTCGTGTCGGCGCCCTCGCGCTGGGCGGTGCGCCGGACCGACGAACGCGCCGGCGAGGTGGTGGTTCATTTTCCCCGGGTCGGCTATCGGCTGCGTCGCCTCGTCTGAGGGCATTGTCGATTGTCAATGTGGGCGGGGGCGGGCGGCGGCTAGCATCGCCGCATGTTCGAATTGGCTCTCGACCGGATTCCGGCAGACGATCAGGCGCTTCGCCCGGCGATCCGGGCGTTCATCGAACGCGAGATGCCGCCCTTGGCGCCACCACGCCGCGCGCGCTCCTGGATGGGTTACGACGCCGAGTTCAGTCGCAAGCTGGGAGCCGCCGGATTCATCGGCCTGATGCTGCCGCGCGAATACGGCGGCGGCGGTCGTGGCCCCTTCGCGCGTCACGTGGTGATCGAGGAACTGCTGGCCGCCGGTGCCCCGATCGCCGCGCACTGGCTGGCCGACCGGCAGAGCGGTCCGCAGATCGCGCACTTCGGTTCGCCGGCGCAGCGCGAACGCTATCTGCCCGGCATCTGCCGGGGCGACACGTACTTCTGCATCGGCATGAGCGAACCGGATTCGGGATCCGATCTCGCCAGCGTGCGCACGCGGGCGGTGCGCGACGGTGACGGGTGGCGACTGAACGGCCGCAAGATCTGGACCACCAACGCGCACCACGCGCACTTCATGGTGGCGCTGGTGCGCACCTCGGGCACCCCGGAAGACCGGCAGCGCGGCTTGTCGCAGGTGATCATCGACCTCTCCCTGCCGGGCGTGACGGTGCGTCCGATCCCCGACCTGACCGGCGACGCGCACTTCAACGAGGTCACCTTCGATGACGTGCGGCTGTCGGCCGACGCGATCATCGGCACCGAAGGCGACGGCTGGGCGCAGGTCAACGCCGAACTCGCGCTCGAGCGCAGCGGCCCGGAGCGCCTGCTGTCCTCGATCGTGCTGATGGACACGCTGATCGCCTGGCAGCGCAGCCTGCCCGAGCCAGACCCGATCGCGATCGCCGAGCTCGGCGCGATCCACGCCCGCCACGTGGTGCTGCGGGCGATCTCGGTGTCGCTGACCGGACTGATCGATCGGGGCGGCGCGCCGCTGCTCGAGGCGGCCGTCTACAAGGACCTCGGCACCCGCGTCGAGCAGGACGTCGCCGAGATGGCCACGCGCCTGATCGGGGCCGATCCGTCGCGCAGCGCCCCGCCCGACGTGCTGGGCGCGCTGGCCTACATCACCCAGATGGCGCCCACCTTCTCGCTGCGAGGGGGCACGCGGGAGATCCTGCGCGGCGTGATCGCCCGGGGCCTGGGCCTGCGATGAACACCCCGCCGCGAACCCCCACCGGGAGCGACCGATGAACGATGCCGCCGCCGGGTCGGCGCGCGACGCCCAGGCCGACGATCCGACGATCGCCTCGCTGCTGACGCAGGCCGCCGAACGCGCGTTCCAGGACCTGTGCACGCCGCAGGCACTGCGCCAGGCCGAGGCCGAGCCGTCGTGCCTGCCGGCCCTGTGGGCACGCATCGACGCGCTGGGCCTGACCGCTGCCTGCGCGCCGCGCGAGCACGGTGGGCAGGCCCTGGGCTGGGCCGAGGTGCGTGGACTGATCGAGGCCTGCGGCCGCGCGGGGCTGCCGATCGGCTTGCCGGAACACCTCGCGGCGCACCTGCTGGCGCGCTCGGCCGGCCTGGATCTGCCCGTGGGCGCACGATTGACCCTGGCGCTGGCCCGCGAATCGGACGGTGCCGTATTGGCCGATGCGGTGCCGGCGGGCGCGCAGGCGCAGGCGGTGCTGATCCAGTGCGGGCAGCGGCTGGCCTGCCTGCCGATGTCCGCCGCGCGGGTCGAACACGGTCGCAACGGGGCGGGCGAGTCGCGCAGCGAGTGCCGCTGGCCGGAGGTGCCGCCCGAGGCCTGGCGCGACGCGCCGGGGCGCGAGGTGCTGCTTGCGGGGGCTGCGATCCGCACGGCACAGACCGCGGGCGCGTGTGCGCGGGTGGCCGACTTCGCGGTGCGCTATGCGAACGACCGGCACCAGTTCGGTCGCGCGATCGGCCGGTTCCAGGCGATCCAGCAACAGCTCGCGGTGGCGGCCGAGTGGAGCGCGATGGCGGCGATGGCCTCGTGCCTGGCCTTGTCCGATCCCGGCAGCGAACTGGAGCCCGACCGCGTCAGCGCGGCCAGGGAGGTGGCCTGCACCGCCGCCGAGCAGGTCAGCGGCGTGGCCCACGCGGTGCACGGCGCGATCGGCATCACGGGCGAGTACGACCTCCAGCTCTATACCCGGCGCCTGAAGAGCTGGGCCGGGGAGTTCGGCTCTCAGCGCTATTGGGCGGCCCGCTTGGGGACCCGTCTGTTGAAAGGGCGGGACCCGCGCGTCTGGGACCACGTGATCGCACTGGCCACGGTCTGAGCGCGGCGCCGGGGCGGCGCCTTTAGTCGGAGATGGGCAGCCCGATCCGGCTGGCCTCGATGACCGCCTGCGTGCGGTTGCGCGCGCCGAGCGCGCGCAGCACCGCGCTGACGTGCACCTTCACCGTGCCCTCGGCCAGCCGCAGCTGGCGGCAGATGAGCTTGTTGGGCAGCCCGCGAAGGATCAGCCGCAGGACGTCGATCTGGCGGTCGGTGAGTCCGAGCAGCCGGGGATCGGTGGGTCGACCCGGCGTGGCGCCCAGGCGCTGGCGCAGCTGCAGGGCCCTCGGATTGAGGACCTCCGGCGGCAGGTAGGGGCAGCCCGACATCATCAGCCGCAGCGCGTGGCCCACCGCCGGCGCCCCGTGGGTCTTGGGGATGTAGCCCACCGCCCCGGCCTCGAGGCATCGCAGGATGGTGGACGGCTCGACATTGGCCGAGAACACGGCGACCGGGGATTCCGGGCGCTGCTGGCGCAGCCGGGCGAGGACGTCCGGACCATGGGCGTCCGGCAGGTGCAGGTCGGCGATGATCAGGTCGGGCGGTGGGGCCTGGCGCAGCGCCGACAGGGCCTGGTCGAGCCGGTGGGTGAGCTGCACCTGGCCCCCGGGTTCGAGCTCGGCGAGCAACTGCACCAGCACCGTGTGCACGAAGGGGTGGTCGTCCAGCACCAGGAATTGGCGGGCCATGGGGGTGTCCTCCGGGGGCGGTTGCCGTTGCGCCTCGTGGATGACGGTAGTCGCTCGTTGCCGATTCTGTAAAGTAGGCTGCTTGGATGATGGATGAAGTTCCAGTGAACCCGAGCCCCGGTACCCGCCCCGACCCGACCCCTTCCGATCCCGCCGCCTGGCGCTTCAGCGTCGCGCCGATGCTCGACTGGACGGACCGTCACTGCCGCCACTTCCACCGGCTGCTCAGCCGCCGGGCGCGCCTGTACACCGAGATGGTGACCACGGGGGCCTTGCTGCACGGCGACGTGCCTCGTCACCTGGACTTCGGACAGGCCGAGCACCCGGTGGCGCTGCAGCTCGGGGGCAGCGAGCCGGCCGATCTCGCCCACGCGGCCCGCCTGGGCCGGCGCTGGGGGTACGACGAGATCAACCTGAACTGCGGCTGCCCGAGCGAGCGGGTGCAGCGTGGCGCCTTCGGCGCCTGCCTGATGGCCGAACCGGCGCTGGTGCGCCAGTGCGTGGCGGCGATGCGCGACGCGGTGGACCTCCCAGTGACGGTCAAGCACCGGATCGGCATCGACCGCATCGAGTCCTACGAGTTCGTGCGCGATTTCGTCGGCGAGGTCGCGCGTGGCGGCGCCGAGGTGTTCATCGTGCACGCCCGAAACGCCTGGCTGTCGGGCCTGTCGCCGAAGGAGAACCGCGAGATCCCGCCGCTGCGCCACGCGGTGGTGCACCGCCTGAAGGCCGACTTCCCGTCGCTGCGCTTCGTGCTGAACGGTGGTTTGGTCGATCTGGACGCCGCGGCCGCTCACCTGGTCGCGTCCGACGGCACGGATCCGCCCGGGGCGCTGGCCGCGCTCGATGGCGTGATGATCGGGCGGGAGGCCTATCACCATCCCTGGATGCTGAGCGCGGTCGACGCGCGGCTCTTCGGTGCGCCGCCCGCGGCGACCGACCGGTACGCGATCGCGGCCGCGATGACCGACTACGCCGCCGCGCACGTCGCTCGCGGCGGGCGGCTGCGCGAGGTCACGCGCCACATCCTGGGGTTGTTCAACGGCCTGCCGGGCGCGCGCCGCTGGCGCCAGCGGCTCTCGGACGCCGCCGCACTCTCGGGCAACGACCCCGGCCTGATCGAGCGCTCGGCGCGCGAGGTGGTGGCGCTGGCGGCCGCCTGATCCGCGCACGTCCGGTGCGCGCACGCCGCCCGCGGCCGGCGCCGGCGATCAGGCGCGAACCTGGGTCTCGAGCTGGCGTCGTCCCGCCTGGCTGGCGACGACGATCAGCACGTCGCCGGTGGTGACCGTCTCGGCGTCGCCCGGGTTGAAGCGCCAGTTGCTGCCGGTGCGAACGGCCACCAGCAGCCAGTCCGGCGAGCGGCCCAGCTTGCCCACGGTGAGCGGGAAGGGCCGCTGGGGCACGGCCACCTCTTCCACCTGCAGCGGGCCGCCCGCCCGCAGCAGTTCGTCGACCAGCGAGACCATCTGCGGGCGCAGCATCAAGGAGGCGATCCGGTGGCCGCCGGTGAAGTCCGGGGAGACGATCTCGTCGGCGCCCGCCCGAAGCGTCTTGGCGACGTTGCGCGGATCGTGCACCCGCGCCACCACGCGGACCGCGGCGTTCAGCTGCTTGGCCGACAGGCTGACGACCAGGTTCTTGGAGTCGTCGCCGGTGACCGCGAACACGCCCTTGGCGCGCGCAACGCCGGCACGCAGCAGCAGTTCGTCGTCGGCCGCGTCGCCTTCGACGATCAGCAGATCGGGTCGCTTTTCCAGTTCGCGCTCGACCCCGGCGTGGTCCTGCTCGATCACCACGTAGGGTTGCGCGCTCGCCTCGAGTTCGTCGAGCACGTAGCCGCCGATCCGACCCGCGCCGCACACGATGTAGTGGCCCTTCAAGGCATCGATCCTCGCGCGCATCTGAGGTCTCCGGTAGGCGCTGTTCAGGTTGGTCTCGAGCATGAACGCGGTGGCGTTCGAGAACAGGTAGGTCATCGTGCCGATGCCCAGCAGCGCGATCGCCATCGTGAAGACGCGCCCGCCCGGGCTGGCGGAGAGGTCGACCACTTCGGCATAGCCGATCGTGGCCACCGAGATGAAGGTCATGTACAGCGCGTCGATCACGGTGGTGCCCGCGCCGCCGATCGCGAGGTAGCCGACCGTGCCGATCACGTGGATCAGCACGAAGACCGCCATCGCCGCGAGCATTCGCTTGAAGTGCGGGCTGTTGATGAAGACGGCGATCACCGCACCCATCGCGTCGGTAACCTCAGGTCGGGGGTGGGGCCGCGTGTCGCCGCGCGCGCACGTGCAGCAGCAACGCGGCGAAGGCGATCAGCGCCAGCACCGTCTCGAGCGCCGCCAGATGCGCCGACAAGCCCGTGTCGCTGGTCGCCCGGACCAGGCCCTCGCACAGGTAGATCAGGATGCCCATCGACCACGCCTGGTAGCTGCGCAGCCGCCAGGCCCGCAGCCCGGGGATGCCGAGCACCAGGGGCAACACCTTCAGCGCGAGCCAGGACCCGCCGGGCCGCAAGGGCGCGAGCCAGAACTCCCAGGCCATGCCCAGCACGACCAGTGCCACGAAGGCGCCGAGCGCGACCGTGCGGGCGCGACGGGCAGCGGGCGGGAAGTCGGCCTGGGCCGAGGGCGCGCGGTCGCGGGCGGGCGCGAGCGAGGTCGACATGGCCCGTATGATAGCGGCGCATGACCCCCCCGCCGATGATCGTCGTCAATCGCGTTCGCAGCCTGGCCCGGCTGGTGGTGCGCCGGGTCGCGCAGCTGCGCCTGGCGCAGACGGCCACGAACCTCGCCTTCCTGTCGATGCTGGCGCTGGTGCCGGTGTTCACGATCGCGCTGTCGCTGCTGGGCGCCACCCCGATGTTCGGGCGTCTGCGCGAGGCGCTGCTGCGCTACCTGTCGGCCAACTTCTTCCTGCCCAGCTTCTCCGACTCGGTGGTGCGCTACCTGAACCAGTTCGCGGCGAAGGCCGGGCAGTTGTCGCTGATCGGCGGTCTCGCGTTCTTCGCCACCGCGTTCACCGCGCTGTACACGATCGACCGCACGCTGAACCAGGTCTGGCAGGTGCGCCGGCCGCGCCCGCTGGCGCGACGCCTGACGCTGTACTGGACCTTCCTCACGCTCGGGCCGCTGCTGCTCGCCGCGACGCTGACGGTCAACGGCCTGATCGTCAGCGAGTTGTTCGGCGGCACGCGCTTGCAGGCCGCCGAACGCCTGTGGCTGCTGGCCTTTCCCTGGATCGCGTCGGTGGTCGGTCTGACGCTGCTCTATCGGCTGGTGCCCCATGCGCCGGTGCGCTGGCGCGATGCGTTGATCGGCGCGGTGCTGGCCACCGTCGCGCTCGAACTGCTCAAGCGGGGCCTCGGCCTGCAGCTCTCGCGGCTTCCCACGTACACGATCGTCTATGGCGCCTTCGCGGCGCTGCCGGTGTTCCTGATCTGGGTCTATCTCGTCTGGCTGATCATCCTGGCCGCGGCCGTGCTCACCGCGAGCCTGCCCGCCTGGGGCATCGGCGTGCCGGGCGGGGAGGCGGACACGCCGGCGGCGGTGTTCGAACGCTCGGCCGAGGTGCTGGGCGATCTCGCGACGGCACATGCCCGCGGCGAGAGCGGGCTGCGGGTCGAGCGATGGCGCGGCCTGTTCCACGACGACGCGCTGGTGGCCGACGAGACCGCGCGGCGGCTGGCCGCGCTGGGCTACCTTCGGCGGATGTGGCAGCTGGACGTCACGCGCGCCCCGGCCGAGGGGGCCGCGGTGTGGCAGGAGTGGTGGCAGCTCTGCCCGGATGCCTGGCGGATGACCCTGCGGCCGCTGGCCGAGGATTGCTGGCATCGGCCTCTGGCCAACGACGGCGCAGCGACGGTGCCTCGCGAGCTCTCGGCCCGGTGGCCGGGCGACGGGCGCCTGGGGCAACCCCTGGGCGAGGTGGGGCCGGGGGCGGGGCCGCGCTAGGACCGATCCGACGAGATGGCCCGCCCGACCGTGGGGCGCGCGGGCAAGGGGCCCCGGCCGTTCAGGCCGGCGCGGCGGCCCGCTGCAGCGGCGCGAGAAAGCCGCGCAGCGCCTGCAGCACCTGGGCGGGCTGTTCGGCCATCAGCTGATGACCGCAGCCCGGCAGTTGCACCGTGGTGCTCGCGGGCAAGGCCTGCTGCAGCGTGCGGGCCGCGCGAGGCGGGGTCATCTGATCGGCGCCGCCCAACACGAACAGCACCGGGCAGCGCACCTGCGCGGCCCGGGCCTCGCCGCCCGCATAGGCGTTGCAGGCCGCGAAGTCGTTGAGCAGCACGCCCGGACGCTGACGCTCCATCAATCGGCGGCCCTCGTTGAACACGCTGAAGCCCGGCCCGGGATTGCCGGGGCGGTGCGTCACGCCGCTGAACGACCACTGGTTGATCATGTCGAAGGCGCGCGGTTCGTCGTCGCGTGCGGCGGTGAGCAGGGCCTCGGAGACCTTCATCGGAAAGGCCGAGCCCACCAGCGCGATGGCCCTGACGGCCTCGGGGCGTGCGCCCGCCGCCTCGAGCGCGATCAGCGAGCCCATGCTGTGGCCCACGATCGCCACCTGCCGAGCACCGGCGGCGAGGCTGGCGCGCACCACCCAGTCGGCCATCGCCTCGACGGTGGGCAGCACCGGCCCTTGGCTGCGGCCGTGACCGGGGAGATCCCAGGCCAGCACGCCGTAGCCGTGGTGCGCCAGGTAGCGCGACTGCAGGATCCAGACGCTGTGGTCGTTCTGCGCGCCGTGCACGAAGGCGACGGTGGGCAGGGCGGGGTCGAACGGGCGCCCGCCGGTGTAGGCGTAGGCCTCGTGCTGGTCGATCGTCAGGCGCATGGTCAACCCTTCTCCGCCGCGCGGAAGGCGCGCTTGAGGTCGGCGATCAGGTCGGCGCTGTCTTCCAGGCCGATCGACACCCGCAGGGTGCCTTCGCCGATGCCCGCCGCCGCGAGTGCCGCGGCATCCATCCGGAAATGGGTGGTCGAGGCCGGGTGGATCACCAGCGAGCGCGCGTCGCCGACGTTGGCCAGGTGCGAGAACACCTGCAGCGCCTCGACGAAGCGGCGTCCGGCCGCGCGATCGCCTTTCAGCTCGAAGCTGAAGACCGCGCCCGCGCCGCGGGGCAGCAGGCGCTGCGCGAGCGCGTGATCGGGGTGCGAGGGCAGCCCGGGGTGCGACACGCGGGTGACCATCGGGTGCGCCGAGAGGAATTCGGCGATCGCCAGGGCGTTGCTGACGTGGCGCTCCATGCGCAGCGACAGCGTCTCGATCCCCTGCAGGATCTGGAAGGCGTTCATCGGGCTCATGCAGGCGCCGAAATCGCGCAGGCCCTCGCGCCTTGCCCGCAGCAGGAACGGGGCCACCGTCGACTCCTCGTCGAACACCATGCCGTGGAAACCCTCGTAGGGTTCCGTCAGCTCGGGGAACTTGCCGCTGGCGCGCCAGTCGAAGCGGCCGGAGTCCACCAGAAGGCCGCCCACCACCGTGCCGTGGCCGCACAGGAACTTGGTGGCCGAGTGGTAGACGAGGTCGGCGCCGTGGTCGAAGGGTCGGATCAGCCAGGGGGTGGTGAACGTGGAATCGACCAGCAGCGGCACGCCGTGCGCGTGCGCGATCTCGGAGACGACCGGGATGTCGAGCACGTCGAGGCCCGGATTGCCCAGCGTCTCGCCGAAGAGCAGGCGGGTGTTCGGACGCAGCGCCGCCCGCCAGGCGTCCGGTTGGCGCGGGTCGACGAAGGTGGTGTCGATGCCGAACCGCTTGAGCGTGTAGTGCAGCAGGTTGTGCGAGCCGCCGTACAGCGCGCGCGAGGCGACGATGTGCGAGCCCGCACCGGCCAGCGTCGCCACCGCGAGGTGGAAGGCGGCCTGACCGCTCGCCGTGGCGATCGCCCCGACACCGCGCTCGAGCGCGGCGATGCGCTCCTCGAGCACCGCCACCGTGGGGTTGCTGATCCGCGAGTAGACGTGCCCGCCCTGCTCCATGTTGAACAGGGCGGCGGCCTGGTCGGAATCCTTGAAGACGAAGGCGGTCGACAGGTAGATCGGGGTTGCCCGGGCCCCGTGATCGCTGTCGGGTAGCGCGCCGGCGTGCAGCGACAGGGTGTCGAATCCGTGGAAGTCGCGTTGGCTCATCGGACGATGCTAGCACGCGGCCCGGGCCGTCCTGGCGGCGGGCGGGAGGCGCCAACCGGTGGGTCGCACGCGACAGACCGACTTGGGTTTGAGGCCGAGGAAAGGGACAATAGGGCGCCTGGAGGCGGGGAACCGACCCCGGGGCCGGCGTGAGGCCGGCGCCCAGGCGGCCGTTGCCCCGACTCGGGGCGCGACGGGTCCCCGGCGTGGTCACTACGGAAAGTCCATGGAAGACAAACCGCTTTTTCGGGTCGGTGCCGCCGGCCTCGATCCGCGCGACAGCCGGCTGATCGAGATCGTCTTCAAGCACAGCCAGTACAACAAGTACGAGTACCAGCTGGTGGCCACCCTCGAAGCCGGCGCGGTCGACATCCTGATCGTCAACTCGGTCGAGCCGGAGGGCCTGCAGGCCCTCGCCCAGATCCGCACCAGCGGGCGCTCGGTGCCGGTGATCGCGGCCGTTCCGCGGGGGGCGCCCAGTTCGGCGCGCCACGCGATCTCCATCGACCGCCTCACGCTGCAATTGCTGCCCATCCTGAACCGGGTGGTCGAGCTCGAGCTCCTCTCGCCCGAGACACGGCCGATGGGCGTGGGCAACACCGCGGCCCCGTCGGCCGGGTTCGCCTCGCCCGCACCCGCGTTCACCGCGCCCGCCCCCTGGGCGGCGCCCGCCGCGGGTCGTCCCGAGGCACCGGCCTCGACGACGGCGGCGCCGGGTGCCGCCGCCAACGAGCCCCGGGCCACGGTGCCGCCGGCGGCGGGTGCGACGACCGCCGGCTTGGCCCCCGGCGCGACCCCGGCCACCCCGACGGGCGCGGCGCGCCCTTCCGCGGCCACACCGGCGCTGCCCGAGACGCGTGCGGCCGAGCCGACACCCGCGTCCGGCGTGCCGGCGTCGCCGGTCGCTGCCAGCCCGCTGCACGCCTCGGGCCCCGAGGCCGCGCGTCCGGACACCCCGCTCGCCCGGCCCGAGTTCCCCGCGGCCAGGCCGGCCGAACCCGCCGCCCGCGCGCCGACGCCCCCGGCCCAGCCGTCGAACCTCGTCAATTTCCCGCTGAACGCGGTCGAACCACCGATCTCCCAGCGCCTGCGGGTGCTGGTCGTCGACGACAGCCCCACCGTCCGCCGGCAGCTCACGGTCGCCTTCGACCGCATGGGCGTGGCCTGCGACACGGTCGAATCGGCGGCCCAGGCGCTCGAGCGGCTGGGCGAATCGCACTTCGATCTCGCGCTGGTCGACGTGGTGATGCCCGACATGGACGGCTACAAGCTCACCCGCGAGATCAAGCGCAACCGCCAGTGGCGCCAGCTGCCGGTGATCATCCTCACCAGCCGGTCCTCGCCGTTCGACCTCGCGCGTGGCGCGCTCGCGGGCTGCGACACCTACCTCACCAAGCCGGTGCCGTTTCGCGCGCTGGAGGCCGCGGTGATCAAGCAGTTGCGCCGCTCGTTGGCGATCGACGACCTCAGCGGCCTGATCCGCACCAGTGCGGCCCCGAACCAGCCCGCCGCACCGGCGCCGGCCCCCTCGGGCGTGATGTCGCGCTTGTTCCGACGCTGACCCGAGCCCGATGGCCGACTCCCGTCCCCCGGCGCTGTCCTGCGAGGCGCTGATCGTCGACGACCTCGCCGCCGAACGCGAGCGCATGCAGGCCATCCTGCAGGAGGCCGGCCACCGGGTCCGCACCGCGATGAGCGGCACCCAGGCCCTGGAGGCCGCGCGGCTCGATCCGCCCGACATCATCTTCATGGACATCGTGATGCCTGGCATGGACGGGTTCGAGGCCTGTCGCCGCCTGGCCGAAGACCCGCGCACCCGCGCCATCCCGGTCGTCTTCGTGTCGACCAAGTCGCAACGCGCCGATCAGGTCTGGGCCCGGATGCAGGGCGGGCGCGAGTTGATCGCCAAGCCCTACGCGCCCGAGCACCTGCTGGCGGCGATCGAGCGGCATGCCGCCGGGGTGGCCCGTTGATCCGGGTCGCGCGATGAGCGCCACGGCTTCCATGTCGGCGGCGCCGTCGTTCGGCATCCGCATCGGCCCGATCGGGCTGTTGTTGCCCGCCGGCCTGCCGGTGGCCTACCTGACCGACATCGCCACGCACCCCTTGCCCGGGGCGGGGCCGCGCGTGCTCGGACTGATGCAGGTGCAGGGGCATCCGGTGGTGGTGCTCGACCCCAACGACCCGCCCTTGTCGGCCGCGCCGTCGATCCGGCGGATGTCGGTGCTGGTGCTGGGCACGGCCCCCGAGGCCGGGGCGCTGCGGGTGCTGCAGCCCCCCGAGCCGATCGCGATCGGCGCATCGGTGCCGATGCCCGTCAGACCGGCGTGCGCGTTCGCGGACGCGCTGATCGACGCGCACGCCGACGCGGGGCGGCCCGATGGCTGGTGGTGGCGGTTCGCACCGGCGCTGCTGTTCGCGCGCCTGAGCGCGACCGCCGAACCCGCGCCGTTGGCGGTGTCGCCATGAACCGGATCGACGAAGCGAGCAGCGAGGCGCTGACCGCGCGGGTGGTCCGGCGCTGGCTGGTCGGCGTCGCGCTGGTGCCGGGCGTGCTCGTGCTGATCGCCGGGTTCGTGATCCGTCGCGTCGAAGGCCCCGGCCCCGACGCGTTCGATCACCTGCTGACGGCGGTCGGCGTGGCCTGCGCGCTGGCCGTGGTGCTGGCGATGCTGATGTCGGTGCTCTTCGAGCGCTGGGTGCTCGGTCCGGTTCGACGGGTTCGGGTGACGCTGGGCGAACTGATCGCGGGCAACTTCTCGGCGCGCACCGGGCTCAGTGGTCCGCTCGCCCTCGATCGGCTCGGCCAGGACTTCGACGCGCTCCTCGAGGACCGGGTCTCGGGCCTGGAACGCGCGGCGCGCGACAGCGAGGAACTGAACGACTCCGTGATCGAGATCATGCAGGCGGTGGGCACGATCGCGACCCGCAAGGACCTCACGGTGCGGGTGCCGATCACCGAGAACGTCACCGGCGCGATCGCCGACGCGCTGAACCTGCTCACCGAGGAGACGCGTCGCGTGCTGACGAACGTGCGCGCCGTCTCCCAGCAGGTGGCCGAGGCCACGATCGCGGTGAAGGGGCAGTCGGACACGGCGGGCAAGGCGGCGGCCCGCGAGCAACGCGAGGTGGAACTGGCGGCGCACGAGCTGGCGGCGGCGGCCAGCGCGCTCGAGGCGATCGCCGCCCGCGCACGCTCGGGCAACGCGGCGGCCGAGCGTGCCGTCGAGGCGACCGCGAAGGCCCGCGAGACGGTGGCCGCCACCGCCGACGGGGTGGCGCGCTCGCGCGACCTGATCCGCGAGACCGAAAAGCGCATCAAGCGGCTGGGCGAGCGATCACAGGAGATCGGCCAGGTGGTCACGATCATCCAGGGCATCGCCGAACGCACCGGGATCCTGGCGCTGAACGCGTCGATGCACGCCGCCGCGGCGGGCGAGGGCGGCCGCAGCTTCGCGGTGGTTGCCGACGAGGTCAAGCGGCTGTCGGAATCCGCGCGGGAGTCGACCTTCCAGATCGGGCGCCTGGTCACCGCGATCCAGACCGAGACCCACGACACCGTGATCGCGATGAACCACGCGATCGAGCAGGTCGTCGAGATCAGCCGGCTGGCCGACGCCTCGGGCCAGGAGATGGGCCGCACGCAGGACGAGACCGAGGCGCTGGCCGCCGACGTCCGGGACATCGCGCGCACGTCCGCCGACCAGGCGAAGGTGGGCGTGGCGCTGCAGGAGCGCGCCCGCATCATCCAGGAGGCCAGCGGCGAGACCGCCCGGCAGCTGTCGCTGCAGGCGGTCGAGACGCTGAAACTCGTCGAGAGCGCGCGCGCGCTGCTCGACGAGGTCAGTGTCTTCAAGGTGAACGAGGGCTGAGGCCCCGCCGCCGATGGACGATCGCGCCGACAGCCTGGCCGAGGACCTCGATCGCCTGAATGAGGCGGCGGTTCGCCTGCTCGATCCGATGATCGATCCGCAGCTCGCCGGTCAGCCCGCGCTGCAGGCCCGCCGCCTGGGCGAGGCGCTCTCCGACTGCGCGCGCGCCGGCGACAAGGTCGGCGCACGCGGCCTGAACTACCTCGCGACGCTCGCGCTGCCGCACCTGCACAAGCTCGGGAGTGGTCCGGCCTGGGAGGGCAGTCGCGAGCCGCTGGAGGCCTGGATCGGCGCCTTGGTGGCGTTCTGCGCCGGGCACCTGCCCGCCGAGGCCACCGGACAGCTGATGACCGGTCTCCAAGAGTTGCCCGAGTTTCCGCCGGTCCCCGATCAGTTCGTCACGCTGATCCGACGCCGGCTGATGCAGGACGCCGAACTGATCGCGACCCTGGCCGCGCAGGTGGCGCGACAGGCGATGCCGCCGGCGGCGGAGTCCGCGGACGAGGTCGTCGACACGATCGCGGAACCGCCGACCCTCGACGATGCGATCGAGGGGGGCGATGCCGGCGGGGACGACGCGTCGTCCCTCGCGGCGGCAGTCCCGGCGTCGACGTTCTTGTCCACGGGGCGGGCGCCCGACGGGGGGCACGACGCCGCCCGCGTCGCCCCGGAGGTTCCCGCGCAGCCCATTCCCGTGGCCCGTGACGAACTCGAGATGCTGGCGCAGGCGATGGAGGTTTTCGCCGAGGAAACCGGCGAGGGCCTTCGCGCGTTGCCCTCGCCGGACGATGCCTCGCGCCCGGCCGCGCGCCGCGAGTGGCTGGAGGTCGAGACGGAGCGGCTGCGTCACTGGTTGAACGCGGCCGGCTACGTCGGCGTCACCCCGCTGGTCGGGCTGGTCGGCCTCGCGGCCGAGTCGCTCGATCGTTGGGGTGATGCCGACGACGCGCAACTCGCCCCGATCGCCGAGCGACTGTTCTGGTTGGCCGAGGCGCTGGCGGCCTTCCTGCGCCGACCGGATGCCGGTCAGGCCGCCCGGTTGGTCGAGGGCATCGCCGACGACCGTTGGCCGGTCCACCTCGCGGCCTCGGCCGTGGGGCAGGCCGTGCAGGCGATCACGTGCCTGCGGATCATCGGTTCGCGACAGGTCCAGCCGCGCCAGTCGGCGATCACCGGCGCGGACCTCTCCCTGGCGATTCCCGCGGAGGCGGACCGCCGCGTGGTCGACAACCTGCTGCGCGAACTGCCACCCCTGTCGTCGCGGCTGTCCGAGGCGATCGAGTCGCTCGCCGAAGGCCGTGCCGACGAACTGGCCGAGGCCCAACGGGTCGCGCACACCCTGAAGGGGTCGGCCAACACGGTGGGCATCCGCGGCGTGGCGTCGCTGGCCCACCAGCTCGAGGACCTGCTGGCATTGGTCTCGCGCGCGCCCGAGTCGGCCGGGCCGGACACGCTGGCCGTGCTCCAGGAAGGCGCCGACTGTCTGGCCGAGATGAGCGAGGCGGTCGCCGGCATCGGGCCCGAGCCCGCCAACGCCCTGACGGTCTGCCAGCAGGTGGCCGATGAGGTGGCACGGCTGGCCGCCGGCGACCTCGCCGAGACGGACGAGGACGAAGGCACGGAATCGTCCGGGGCGCACGACGAGCCTGACATGCCCGACGTGGCGGAATTGGCGGACGGGGCGGACGAGCCCGACGTGGCGGACGCCGCGGACGACACCGGCCAGGCCGACGAGGCCACGCCGTCGCGCGATGTCGTCGCGGTCCCCCCGGCGGCCGATGGCACGGACCAGGCCACCGACGACCGACCCGAGCCCGCGCCGCCGAGCCCGGCCGCCAGCGCGCCCGACCAGGACGAACCGCTGCGCGTCTCGGCCCGGCAGCTCGACCAGATGCTCGAACTCGCCGCGCAAGCCTCGATCCTGCTCGCGCAGGCGCAGGAGCAGCTCGCGCAGCTGCAGGAGACGCGTGTCACCTTTCGCCAGGGCAGCGAACGCCTGCAGGATCTCGCCAACGAGCTCGATCGGGTGGTCGATCTGCGGGCGGTGTCGCGCGGGCGTTCGGCGCCGCGGGCCGCCTCGGTCGCCGGGCGCGATTTCGACGCGCTCGAGCTCGACCAGTACGACGACCTGCACACCGTGTCGCGACGGATCGCGGAATCCGGCGCGGACAGCCGCCTCATCGACCAGCAGCTCGATCGCCAGGTCGCCGCGATCGGCGACGCGATCGGTCAGCTCGAGCGGGTCCAGGGGGACCTGCGTGAGACCGTGATGCGCGCGCGGATGGTGCCGTTGGCGACGATCGTGCCTCGCCTGCAGCGCGCGGTGCGGCAGGCCGCGCGGATGACCGGCCGGCGCGTGCGCCTGACGGTCGACGGCGACGCGACCGCGGTCGATGCCCAGTTGCTGCAGGCGCTGATCGACCCGCTCGCGCACCTGCTGCGCAACGCGGTGGACCACGGCATCGAGGACGAGGACGAGCGGGTGCGCGCCGGCAAGGCCCCCGAGGGACGCATCGTGCTGCGCGTCGAGCACACCGGTCGCGAGCTGCACCTGAGCTGCACCGACGACGGGCGCGGCCTGGACGAGGCCGCGGTGCTGCGCCGGGCCCGGGAGCGGGGCCTGGTGGACGCCGAGTCGCGGCTGACCTCGGCCCAGGTGGCGCGCCTGGTGATGGCGCCTGGCTTCTCGACGCGGGACAGCGCGACGCAGCTGTCCGGTCGTGGCATCGGTCTGGACGTGGTGCACCGCGCGGTCCAGCAGATGCGCGGTGCGATCGATCTGGCCTCGACGCCGGGACAGGGGACGGCGGTCACGATCACGCTGCCGATCGCGCTGGCGGGGCTGCCGGTGCTCGTGGCGCGCACGGGCACCCATGTGCTCGCGTTGTCGATCCGGCAGGTGGAACACATCGTGCCCGGGGCCGGCGTGCTCGAGGGACCCGAGGGCGAGGAGCGATTCGTGCTCGACGACGCGGTGGTGCCGGTGCGCCGTCTCGACGAGCTGCTGGGTCTGCCTCGCGGCTGGTTCCATCGCGATCGCGCGATCGCCGGGCACGCGGGCAGCCCCGCGGCGCCGCGCAGCGACGTCGCGCTGCTGGTGCGCACGGCCGATGGTGCGCAGGTCGCGGTGCTCGCGCCGGAGCTCTCGCAGACCCGGCGGGTCATCGTCCGGCCGATGCCGTCGTGGCTGGCGCCGTTGCCGGGGGTGGAGGGCGCCTGCGTGCTCGGCGATGGCTCGGCGGCCGCGGTCATCGACCTGCCGGCACTGCTGGCCGGCGCCCCGGCCCACCCGGTCACCACGGGCGCGCCGATCGAGCCGGCGCTGCGCCAGCCAGTCTGTCTCGTGGTCGACGATTCGGTGAGCGTGCGGCGCTCGATGGAGGGCTTCCTTCGCGATCTCGGCTTCGAGGTGGATGCGGCCGGCGATGGCGTCGAGGCGCTCGCGCGGCTCGAACAGCGGGTGCCGGACCTCGCGATCGTCGATCTCGAGATGCCGAGGATGAACGGGGTGGAACTGGTCACCGCGATGCGGCACGAGGAGCGCAGCTGCGAGGTGCCGATCATCATGATCACCTCGCGGGCCTCGGAGAAGCACCGGCGGCTGGCGATCGACGCCGGTGTGGACGTGTTCCTGACCAAGCCCTACACCGAGGACGAGCTCGCCGGACACATCCGGCGCTGCCTTGAACGGCGCGCCTGGGTGGGCTAGCATCGATCGGGCGGCACCGTCACGGTGCCGGGGAGAGGCCAGATGCAGGTCAGCGAAATCTTGCGGGTCAAGGGCACCACGCTCTACACCGCCACGCCCGACACGATGCTGTCGGATTGCGTGGTGACGATGGCCGACCACGACATCGGGTCCCTGATCGTGATGGAGAAGGGCCGCCTGGCCGGGATGCTCACCTTCCGCGAGGTGATCCGCGTGCTCGCCAAGCGCCAGCTCGAGCAGCGCACCGGCCCCACACCGCCGGTCGCCGAGATCGTCTGCCGCGAGGTGATGAACCCCAATCCCACCGTGGTCTCGCCCGACATGGACGTCAACGAGCTGCGCCGCTCGATGATCGAGACCCACCAGCGGTATGTCCCGGTCGTCGACCAGGGCACGGTGCTCGGCGTGATCTCCTTTCTCGACGTGGCCCGTGCGGTGCTCGAGGAGCAGAGCTTCGAGAACCGCATGCTGAAGGCCTACATCCGCGACTGGCCCGCCGAGGGCTGAGTCCGGCAGCCGTGGCGCGCGATTCGTTAGAATCCGCGCTATGCGAATCCTGGTCAGCAACGACGACGGCTATTTCTCGCCGGGCATCGAGGCGCTCGCGCGCAGCCTGCGCGGCTTCGCCGAGGTCACCGTGGTCGCGCCCGAGCGCGACCGCAGCGGTGCGTCGAACTCGTTGACGCTCGATCGCCCGCTGTCGGTGCGCAAGGCCGCCAATGGGCACTGGTACATCGACGGCACGCCCACTGATTGTGTCCACGTCGCGATCACCGGCCTGCTCGAGCAGCGGCCCGATCTGGTCGTCTCCGGCATCAACGACGGCGCGAACATGGGCGACGACACGATCTACTCGGGCACGGTCGCCGCGGCGATGGAAGGCTTCCTGCTGGGCGTGCCGGCGGTGGCGTTCTCGCTGGCGCGCAAGGGCCACGAGCACCTCGACACCGCCGCTCAGGTAGCGGGCGATCTGGTGCGCCGGCTCGCCCCGCGCCTGATCGCCTCGCCCATGCTGCTCAATGTCAACGTGCCGGCCGTGGCGGCCGCCGAACTCGCGGGCCTGGAGGTCACGCGGCTGGGCAAGCGCCACATGGCCGAGCCGGTGATCCGCGCCACCAACCCGCGGGGCGAGACCGTCTATTGGATCGGCCCGGCGGGCAGCGCGCGCGACGCCGGTCCGGGCACCGATTTCCACGCCGTCTCGCAGGGGCGGGTCAGCGTCACGCCGCTGGACATCGACCTCACCGGCACCCAGTGGGTGGGTTCGGTGCGCGACTGGCTGGCCACGCCGGCGTGAAGCCTCCGAAACCCATTCGCGCGGGCTACACCCCGTGGACGCCGGTGGCGCGTTCGGCGTCGACCCGTCCGGTGCGTCCGCCCTCACCGCCGGGCGGTCTGGGCCTGGTCTCCGACAGCGCGCGCGCCCGGATGATCGCCGGTTTGCGCGCCGCTGGCGTGCGCGATCCGGCGGTGCTCGAGGCGATGGCGCGGGTGCCGCGTCACCACTTCGTCGAGCCGGCGCTGGCCAGTCGCGCCTACGAGGACGTCGCGCTGCCGATCGGTCACGGGCAGACCATCTCGCGCCCCGGCACCGTGGCGCGCATGCTCGAGATCCTGCTCGCGTCGATTCCTCCGCAGCAGCGCGCGCTCGCGCGGGCGCTCGAGATCGGCACCGGCTGCGGCTACCAGGCCGCGCTGATGGCGGCGCTGTTCGGCGAGGTGGTCTCGATCGAACGGGTGCGTGGTCTGCACGAGACCGCGCGCGAACGCCTGCGGCCGTTGCGCCTGTCCAACCTGCGCCTGATGTTCGGCGACGGACATCTCGGCGCGCCCAACGAAGCCCCGTTCGATGCGATCATCCTGGCGGCGGCCGGCCCACGCATTCCCGAAGACCTGCTCTCGCAGATGAAGATCCCGGCTCGCCTGCTGGCGCCGGTCGGCGACGGCGAACGTCAGGCCTTGCACCTGGTCGAACGCACCGGCGACGAGACCTGGGAACTCACGATTCTGGACGCGGCGCGTTTCGTGCCGCTGCGCAACGGCACCACTTGAGCATGTCACACACACCTTCGCACGTCCCCGGCGTGCCACGCGCCCAACTCGGTGCGATCGTGATCCTCGCGGTCGTGCTGGGCGCCTGCGCCGCCAGCGTCCCGGCCCCGGTGGAGACTCGCACGCGTCCCGGGGCGACGAGAATGCCGCCACCGCCCGCGCCGATCGTGTCGGCCCCGGCCCCGGCACCCGCGCCCGCCTCCTCCGAGGCCGCGCCCGTGACCGAGTCCGGCGTCCAGACGGCCCCGGTGCGCCCCAGCGGCGTCGAGGTGCGTCCGCTGGGCGGCGCCGGCGCCGCCCCGTCGGCGGCCACGCCCGGACCCGCGGCGCCGCCCGTGACCAACCTCCGGCGCGAACCGCGTGGCGTGAAGCGACCCTACACCGACACGGCCGTTGCCGAGATGAAGGCGGCCGAGGCGCAGGCGCGGGCCGAGGCGCCGCCGCCGCCGGCGCCCGGCGCTGCGCCGTCAGCCCCGGCCGCGCCCGCGACACCACCGCCCGCCGGGCCGACCGCGGCCGCCCCGTCGGCCACCGCGCCCGGGCCGGCCGCCGCGCCCGCGTCGGCCAGCACCGCGCCCGCGGGTTCGGCCGCCGATTTCGCCTGGCCCGCCAAGGGCCGCGTGCTGCAGGGCTTCGGCGAGTCGCGAAGCACCGGCATCACGATCGCCGCGGCGGCGGGCGACCCGGTCACCGCCGTGGCCGACGGCAAGGTGATCTTCAGTGGGCCGGGGCCCCGGGGCTACGGCAACCTGGTGATCGTCAAGCACGACGCCGACACCTTGTCGGTCTATGGCCACGGTCGCGCGCTGATGGTCAAGGAGGGTCAGACCGTGCGCAAGGGCCAGAAGATCGCCGAGGCCGGCGACAGCGGCACCGACAAGCCCAAGCTGCTCTTCGAGATCCGCAAGAGCGGCAAGCCGGTCGATCCGATCAAGCTGCTGCCGGCCCGATAGGCGCGAGATGGCATCGCCCGTCCTGGTGTTCGATCTCGAGACGGTCCCGGATGTCGCGGGCCTGCGCCGCTTGTGGGATCTGCCCGCCTCGCTCGGTGACGCGGAGGTCGCGCAGACCGCGTTCGACCGGCGGCGCGAGAAGACCGGCCACGAGTTCCTGCCCTTGCACCTGCAGCGCATCGTCGCGATTGGCTGCCTGTTCCGCGACGACGACGGCGTGCGCGTGCGTTGCCTGGGCACCGTCGACGACGACGAGCCGAAGCTGATCGGCGATTTCTTCCGCACGATCGAGCGGTACACGCCCACGCTGGTGTCCTGGAACGGCAGCGGCTTCGACCTGCCGGTGCTGCACTACCGCGGGCTGATCCATGGCGTGCACGCCTCGCGCTACTGGGACCAGGGTGAAGACGACCGCGACTTCCGGTTCAACAACTACATCAGCCGCTACCACGCCCGTCACACCGACCTGATGGACCTGCTCGCGCTGTACAACGGCCGATCGGCCGCGCCGCTGGACGATCTCGCCCGATTGTGCGGCTTTCCCGGCAAGCTCGGCATGGACGGCTCGCAGGTCTGGCCCGCCTACCTCGAGGGCCGGCTGCCCGAGATCCGGGCCTATTGCGAGACCGACGTCGCGAACACCTGGCTGATGTACTGCCGCTTCCAGATGATGCGGGGCGTGCTGACCACGCAGCAGTACCAGCACGAGATCGAGCTGCTGAGGGGGACGCTCGCGGCGCACCCTGGCGCGCACTGGCGCGAGTACCTCGACGCATGGCCCGAACCGCAAGACCGATGAGCGATCCGATCGAACTCGAGATCGAGTCGCTCGATCTCGAGGCCAATGGCATCGCTCGCCCCGATGGCAAGGTGGCGTTCGTCCGCGACGCGCTGCCTGGCGAGCGGGTGCGTGCCGAGATCGTCCGGCGCAAGCCGCGCTTCGACGTCGCCCGCACGCTCGAGGTGCTGCGGCCCTCGTCGATGCGCGCGCGTCCGGCCTGCGCGCACTTCGGCGTGTGCGGCGGCTGTTCGATGCAGCACCTGGACGTGCGCGCGCAGGTGGCGATCAAGCAGCGCGTGCTCGAGGACCAGCTCGCCCACCTGGGCAACGTGCGCGCGCAAACCATCCTGCGTCCGATCGCCGGGCCCGACTGGGGCTACCGCTATCGCGCGCGCTTGTCGGTGCGCCACGTGCCGAAGAAGGGCGGCGTGCTCGTCGGCTTTCACGAGCGTGGCTCCAGCTATGTCGCCGACATGCGCGAATGCACGGTGCTCGCCCCCCGCGTCGCGGCCCTGCTGATGCCGCTGCGCGCGCTGATCGGCGGCCTCGCGATGCGCGACCGGATGCCCCAGATCGAGGTCGCGCTGGCCGCGCAGGGCGCCCGCACGGTGCTCGCGCTGGTCTTCCGGGTGCTCGACCCGGTCAGCGACAACGACCGCGAGGCGCTGGTGGCTTTCGCGCGCGAGCACGCGCTCGAGCTGTGGCTGCAGCCCAAGGGGCCCGATAGCATCCGGCTGTTGTGGGGGCCGGTGGCTGACGAGGCCGGCGCGCCGGTCTCGACCTTGGCGTACCAACTGCCCGAGTTCGACGTGGTGATGCCCTTCGCGCCGACCGACTTCACCCAGGTGAACCACCAGATCAACGAGGTGCTGGTCTCGCGGGCGATCCGCCTGCTCGATCCGCAGCCGCACGAGCGCGTCGCCGACCTCTTCTGCGGACTGGGCAATTTCAGCCTGCCGCTGGCGCGGCGCTCGCGCGAGGTGCTGGGCATCGAGGGCAGCGCCACGCTGACCGCGCGGGCCGCGGCCAATGCGCACGCCAACGGCCTGGGGGCGCGGACCCGCTTCCAGGCGGCGAACCTGTTCGAGATGACCACCGCGGCCTGGCAGGCGCTGGGAGGCTTCGACCGCGTCCTGATCGATCCGCCGCGCGAGGGCGCGCTCGAGGTCTGCAGGGCCCTGGCCGAGGATGCGCACAAGCCGCGCCGCCTGGTCTACGTGTCCTGCAACCCTGCCACGCTGGCGCGCGATGCGGCCGTGCTGGTGCACACCGGGGGCTACGTGCTGCGGGCGGCCGGTGTCATCAACATGTTCCCCCACACCTCGCACGTCGAGTCGACCGCGGTGTTCGAGCCGGCCGCGGTGCCCGTCTGAGGACCGACCACGGCCGCGGCCGGTACGGCGCGGCCCGGCGCCGCGCGATCGGCGGCCGCGCTCAGCCGGCGGCGCCCAGCAGCCGTTCGCGCAACAGGCGCTTGAGCAGCTTGCCGTTGGCGTTGCGCGGCAGCGGCTCGTCGACGATCGTGAAACTCTCGGGCACCTTGTAGTCGGCCAGCCGGGCCGCGCAGTGCGCGCGAAGGGCCTCGGCGTCCAGTGCCGCGCCGGCCTTGTTCACGAACGCGTGCACCCGCTCGCCGAGCACGGGGCAGGGCTTGCCGACGATCGCGCTCTCCACCACGCCGGGGCAGGCGGCCAGCACGTTCTCGACCTCCACCGAGAAGACCTTGTAGCCCCCTCGGTTGAGCATGTCCTTGACCCGATCGAACACCCGCACGTAGCCCTGCGCGTCGACGGAACCGACGTCGCCGGATCGCCAGAATCCGGCACAGAAGCCGTCGCCGGTGGCCGTCGGATCGGCCCAGTACCCCGGCACCACCATCGGCCCGCGGATCCAGAGTTCGCCCGCCTGCCCGGCGGGCACCTCGATGCCGTCCGGGTCCATCACCCGCACCTCGGCGCAGGGCAGCACGAAGCCCACGCTGTCGGGCCGGCTGGCGGCGTGCTCGGCGGGCAGCAGCGTCGTCGGCGAGGTGGTCTCGGTGGCGCCGTAGGCATTGATCAGCTGCAGGCCGGGCAGGCGCTGGGCGAGCGCGGCGATCGTGGCCTCGGGCATTGGCGCGCCGCCGTAGCCGCCGATCCGCCAGGACCGCAGATCGGCCTGCGCGAAGCCGGGTTGCATCAGCACGAGGTTGTACATCGCGGGCACGAGGATCGTGTGCGTGATGCGCTCCCGCTCGGCCAGTTCGATGAAGGCGGGCGCCTTGAATTCGGGCATCAGCACGACACTGCCCCCGGCGTCCCACAGTGCCAGGATGATCGCCACCAGGCCGGTCACGTGGCTGGCGGGCACCGCCAGCATCGAGCGGTCCTGCGGGCCGAGGCCCATCGCGAACCGGAAGTGCATCACCGAGTGCACGACGTTCAGGTGCGTGAGCATCGCGCCCTTCGGCCGTCCGGTGGTGCCCGAGGTGTACAGGATGAACGCGGTGTCCTCCTCGCGCACCGCCGGCCGGGCCGGCAGTGCGGCGAGCCGGTCGGGATCGGCGGCTCGAGGCGCGTCGGTCCAGCGCCAGCGCAGCGCGGGCAGCTCGGCGGGGTCGGGTAGGCGCGGGGTCAGCTCAGGGTCGTGAAGCAGCGCCACCGCGCCGCAGTGGCCCAGGATGTACGCGAGTTCCGGGGTCTGCAGCCGGGTGCCCAGCGGCACCGCGATCGCGCCCAGCCGCAGCAGCCCGGCCAGCGCGATCACGAACTCCGCCCGGTTGCCCATCAGCAGCCCCACCCGGTCGCCGGGTTTCACGCCGGCCTGGACCAGTCCGGCGGCCACCGCCTCGGCCTCGTCGGCCAGTTGCCGCCAGGTCATCCGGTGGGCGCCCGCCACCAGCGCGTCGCGCTCGGCCGACCGGGCGAGCGCGCGCTCGAACAGCGCCCAGGTGTCGGCGGGTCGGTCGGCGAAGCAGCGCATCACCCGATCGCCGAAGTGCCGTTCGTGTCGGATCTCGGGAAGTTCGGGGGGCATGGTCATGGGGCGATTCCATCGGTCGGTGCCGGGGGCGTCGGACTCGCGCGAGCCGGTCGGCGGCATGACAAAGGCCACCCGGAGGTGGCCTTCGTGGGGCGGGGTCGACGATGGCGCCGACCCCGGTCGGGGTTTCGTCGGGTTCAGTCCCGGTCGCCGCCGAAGATGCCCAGCAGCGCGAGCAGGTTGCTGAACACGTTGTAGACGCTGAGGTAGACCGACAGCGTGGCGGTGACGTAGTTCGTCTCGCCGCCGTTGACCACCCGCTGCAGGTCCACCAGGATGAACGCCGAGAAGATCAGCACCGCCAGCGCCGAGATGGTCAGCGTGAGCGCCGGCATCTGCAGCCAGATGTTGGCGATCGCCGCCACGAAGATGACCAGGAACCCGACGAACAGCCACTTGCCCATGCCGGTGAAGTCGCGCTTGGAGACGGTGGCGATGGTGGCCATCACCGCGAAGATGCCCGCGGTGCCCCCGAAGGCGGTCATGACCAGCGAGGCGCCGTTGCTGAAGCCCAGCACGTGTCCGACCAGCCGAGAGAGCATCAGGCCCATGAAGAACGTGAAGGCCAGCAGCAGGCCCACGCCGATCGCGCTGTTCTTGAACTTCTCGATCGCGAAGAAGAAGCCGAAGGCGACCGCCATGAAGACCAGCAGCCCGATGAAGGGGCTGCCCGAGAAGAACGAGAAGCCGGTCTTCACGCCGATCCAGGCGCCCAGCACCGTGGGCACCATCGACAGGGCCAGCAGTGCGTAGGTGTTGCGCAGTACTCGGTTGCGCTGTGCGGCGCCCAGTGCGCCGGAGGCGGCACCAAAACCGCCGGAGATCGGATGCTGTTCGAAGGCCATGTGTCTCTTGCTCCCGCTTGTGGTTGGGGGTGTGTGCGTTCGTAGTCGGAATGTAGGCGCGGGCCTGACGGAATTCAACCCATTTCCCCACGCGAAGGGGGAGTATGTCCGGGATGCTGCGCTGCGGTGACTATGGTAGACTCGCGAGTTCAGCGGAATCGGCGGAATCAAGGGCTCTTTCTTGAGACCGCACTGGCGGTTCCGGTTGCAACCGACTCATTATTCAAGCTATTTCCCAGTTTGGTGCGCGGCCATTCAAGGCTCGCGTGCCATCCCGCGCAGGATTGAACATGGCCATCGAACGAACCCTCTCCATCATCAAGCCCGACGCCGTCGCCAAGAACGTCATCGGCCAGATCTACTCGCGCTTCGAGAAGGCGGGTCTGAAGGTCATCGCCGCCCGGATGATGCACCTCTCCCGCGCCGAGGCCGAAGGCTTCTACGCGGTGCACCGCGAGCGCCCTTTCTTCAAGGACCTCGTCGACTTCATGATCTCCGGGCCGGTGATGGTGCAGGTGCTCGAGGGCGAGAACGCCATCCTGAAGAACCGTGACCTGATGGGCGCCACCGATCCCAAGAAAGCCGCCCCGGGCACGATCCGCGCCGACTTCGCCGACAGCATCGACGCCAACGCGGTGCACGGCTCCGATGGCGCGGACACCGCGAAGGCCGAGGTCGCCTTCTTCTTCCCGGCGATGAACGTCTACTCGCGCTGAGCGCCCCGCGCCGGCCGCCGGCCGGCTCAGGCAACGCATCGCAGGACAACCATGAGCGCTCCCGTCAACCTGTTGGGCCTCGATGCCGATGCGCTGACGCGAACCTGCCAGGCGTGGGGCGAGAAGCCGTTTCGCGCGCGGCAGCTGCTGCGCTGGGTGCATCAGCGCGGCGAAGGCGATTTCGCCGCGATGAGCGACCTCGCCAAGGCATTCCGCCAGCGCCTGCAAGCCGACGCCTGCGTGACCCCGCCGGCCATCCTGAGCGATCACCAGTCGGCCGACGGCACGCGCAAGTGGCTGCTGGACGTCGGCGCCGGCAATGCGGTGGAGATGGTGTTCATCCCCGAGGCCCAGCGCGGCACGCTGTGCGTGTCCACGCAGGCCGGCTGCGCGGTGAACTGCCTGTTCTGTTCCACCGGCAAGCAGGGATTCTCGCGCAACCTCGACGCCTCGGAGATCGTCGGCCAGCTCTGGCTGGCCAACCGGGCGCTGGGAGCCACGCCGGGCGGCGAGCGCCTGGTCAGCAATGTCGTGTTCATGGGCATGGGTGAGCCACTGCAGAACTATGCGAACACGCTCACCGCGCTGCGCCTGATGCTCGACGACAACGCCTATGGTCTGTCGCGTCGACGGGTCACCGTGTCCACCTCGGGCGTGGTCCCGATGATCGACCGGCTGCGCGAGGATTGCCCGGTGGCGCTCGCGGTATCGCTGCACGCGCCCAACGATGCGCTGCGCGATGAACTCGTCCCGCTGAACCGCAAGTACCCGCTCGCCGAGCTGATGGCGGCCTGCGAGCGCTACCTCGAGCAGGCGCCGCGCGACTTCATCACCTTCGAGTACGTGATGCTCGACGGCGTGAACGATTCCGAGGCGCACGCCCGCGAGCTGTTGCGGCTGGTCCGACACGTCCCGTGCAAGTTCAACCTGATCCCGTTCAATCCGTTCCCGCACGCCGGGCTGCGGCGCTCGCCCGCCGAGCGGGTGCGTCGCTTCGGTCAGGTGCTGCTCGATGCCGGGGTCGTCACCACGATCCGACGCACCCGGGGCGACGACATCGACGCGGCCTGCGGCCAGCTTGCCGGGGAAGTTCAGGACCGCACCCGCCTCGCCGAACGCTCGGCGCGCACGATCCCGATCGCGGAGGTCCGATGACAGCCCGTCAGCCCGATGCGCGCCGCTCGCCGGCGCGGCCCACTGGTTGGCCGGGCCTTGCCCTGGCCGCCGTCGCGTCGATCCTGCTCTGGGGGTGCGCCACCCCGGCCGGGGAGGGCGGTGGCGCGCGGCCGGCATCGGGGTCGGCCTCGAGCCGCGCGGGCGATGGCGGCAACAACCCGGTGCCCACCGCGGTGCTGCCCGATTCCGCCGAAGAGAACGACGAGCGGCGACGTGCCCGCATCCGGCTCGAACTCGCCGCCGGCTACTACCAGCAGGGCAACTACAACGTGGCCCTCGACGAATTGCGCCAGGCATTGGCCGCCGACCCGAACTATCCCGCGGCCTACGGCATGCTCGGGCTGATCTACATGGATCTGAACGACCGTCCGCGCGCCGACGAGAGCTTCCAGCGGGCGCTGCGCCTGGCGCCGGGCGACTCCGACCTGAACAACAACTACGGCTGGTACCTCTGCCAGACCGGGCGCCCGAAGGAGGCCATCGAACATTTCCTGCGGGCCTTGCGCAATCCGCTCTACGCCACGCCGTCCCGCCCGCTGCACAACGCGGGCATCTGCTCGTTGCGGATGGGCGACGTCGCTGCCGCCGAAGACTATTTTCAGCGCGCCTTCCAGGTCGACCCGGGCAATCCGGTGGCGATGTTCAACCTGGCCGAGCTCTACCTGAAGCGGGGCGATCTGCAGCGCGCGCGCTTCTACGTGCAGCGGCTCACCGGCAGCTTCGAGCCCAGCGCCGAAGTGCTCTGGCTCGCGCTTCGGGTCGAGCGCAAGCTGGGCAATGCCGATGCCCAGGAAAGCCTGGCGACCCAGCTGCGTCGTCGTTTCCCGGGCTCGCGCGAGGCCTCGGCTCTGGCCGCCGGCCAGTTCGGCGAGTGATCGGAGGGTGGTGTGAGCGAACCCCTCGAGAGTTCCGGCCCCGGCGCGCCGGCCCCGCGCCCGGATGCGGTGGCCTCCCTGGCGGCGCTGGTCGCGGCCCGTGAAGCCGCCGGGCTGCAGCCGGCCGACGTCGCACAGCGCCTGAAGCTCGCGCCCCGGCAGGTCGAGGCGCTCGAGCGCGGCGACTGGTCCTCGCTTCCGGGCCAGGCCTTCGTGCGGGGCGCGTTGCGCAGCTACGGTCGTCTGCTCGGCACCAACGTGGACCCCCTGCTGCAATCCCTGGGCGCGGGCGCGGCGGCCGCCGAACTGCGACCCGCCACTTCGCTGGAAGAGCCGCTTCCCAGCCGCAGCATGCTCGGCTTCGGCGGCGGCGGGGGCGGCAGCAAGTCGGCCTGGTTCGTGCTGGGCGCGATCGTGCTGGTCGCCGTGGCATTGTTCTTCGGGCGCGATGGCGACATCTCCCGGATCCCCTCCTGGCTCTCATCGGCCGCACCCGACAAGCCCGCCGCGCCCGCGTCGGGCAAGGTCATCGAGACGGTGCCCTTGCCGGACCTCGCCACGGCCTCGCGCGCGGCCGGCTCGACTGCCGGCGGCTCGCCGCCCGTGCCCGCGGGATCGGCCTCGACGGTGACGCCCGGCGCCCCGGCCCCAGGGGGCGCGTCCAGCGCGGCAGCGGGTGCGGCGCCAACGGTCGATGCGTCCGCACCAGGCAGTGCGACGGGTGCCGCCGCTTCCGGCGCCCCGGCCGGGGCGAACGATCCCGCCGGTGCCGCGCGCGGGCTGCGCCTGGTCTTCGAGAAGGCCGCCTGGGTCGAGATCAAGCAGGCCGACGGCAAGGTGCTGCTGTACGGCGAGCAGAAGGCCGGCTCCGAATCCCGTGTGCCGCTGGAGGCGCCGGTGTCCCTGGTGATCGGCAACGCCGAGCATGTCCGCCTCGAGCGTCACGGAGAGCCGGTCGATCTGAAGGGTCAGGCCCGTCAGGGCGTGGCCAAGCTGAAGCTCGCCCCCTGAGCACCACCGAAGGTGACGACGCGATGACTGTACCATCCCGATCCGGTGCGCCCGATACCCAGGCGCTGCCTCACTCGCCGATGCCGGTGGGCCCCGCCGGTCGCGCGGGCACGCGCCGCGCGGTGGTGCGCTGGGGCGCGCGCGAGGTCACGATCGGCGCCGGTGCGCCGGTGGTGGTCCAGTCGATGACCAACACCGACACCGCCGACGCGATCGCCACCGCGATCCAGGTCAAGCAGCTGGCGGTCGCCGGCTCGGAGCTCGTGCGGATCACCGTGAACTCGCCGGAGGCCGCCGCCGCGGTGGCGCCGATCCGCGAGCAGCTCGATCGCATGGGGATCGACGTTCCGCTGGTGGGCGACTTCCACTACAACGGCCACAAGCTGCTCACCCAGTTTCCCGACTGCGCGCGGACCTTGTCGAAGTACCGGATCAACCCCGGCAACGTCGGCTCGGGCAGTCGTCGCGACGACAACTTCGCGCAGATGATCGAGGTGGCCTGCCGGCACGACAAGCCGGTTCGCATCGGCGTGAACTGGGGCAGCCTCGATCAATCCCTGCTGGCGCGCCTGATGGATGCCAATGCCGCGCGGGCGCAACCCTGGGAAGCGTCCAGCGTGATGCGCGAGGCGCTCGTCACCTCGGCGGTCGAGAGCGCGCGTCGGGCCGAGCAGCTCGGCCTGCCCGGCGACCGGATCGTGCTGTCCGCCAAGGTGTCCAGCGTGCAGGACCTGATCGCGGTCTATCGCGAGCTGGCCGCGCGCTGCGACTACCCGCTGCACCTGGGCCTGACCGAGGCCGGCATGGGCAGCAAGGGCATCGTCGCGTCCACCGCCGCGATGTCCGTGCTGCTGCAGCAGGGCATCGGCGACACGATCCGGGTGTCGCTGACCCCCGAACCGCAGGGCGATCGCACCCGCGAGGTGATCGTCGCCCAGGAGATCCTGCAGACGATGGGGCTGCGCGCGTTCGCCCCCATGGTGGTCGCCTGTCCGGGCTGCGGGCGCACCAGCAGCACGTACTTCCAGGAACTGGCCGACCGCATCCAGCGCTACCTGCGCGAGCAGATGCCGGTGTGGCGTGCCGCGTATCCGGGGGTCGAGACCCTGCAGGTCGCGGTGATGGGCTGCGTGGTCAACGGCCCGGGCGAGAGCAAGCACGCCGACATCGGGATCTCGCTGCCCGGCGCCGGCGAAGATCCGGTCGCGCCGGTGTTCATCGACGGCCAGCGCGACGTCACGCTGAAAGGCGAGCGCATCGCCGAAGAATTCCAGGCGATCGTCGAACACTACGTGCGGCGGCGCTACGGCGCGCGGGCCGCCGAAACCGCATGAGCAAGATCGAACGCATCCAGGGCGTGCGGGGCATGAACGACGTGCTCCCCGCCGACGAGGGCCTGTGGACCCGCTTCGAGGAGGTCGTGGCCGGCACGATGCGGGCCTATGGCTTCCAGCGCATCCGCACGCCCATCCTCGAGCAGACCCGTCTGTTCGTCCGCGGCATCGGCGAGGTCACCGACATCGTCGAGAAGGAGATGTACTCGTTCACCGACGCGCTCAACGGCGAGCAGCTGACGCTGCGCCCGGAGAACACCGCCGGCGTCGTGCGCAGCGTGATCGAACACAACCTGCTGTACGACGGCCCCAAGCGCCTGTGGTACACCGGCCCGATGTTCCGCCACGAGCGGCCGCAGAAGGGGCGCTATCGTCAGTTCCATCAGGTCGGCGCCGAGATCATGGGTGTCGGCGGCCCGGAGGCCGACGCCGAACTGATCGTGCTGCTGCGTCGTCTGTGGGACGACCTCGGCATGCCGGAGGTGCGCCTGGAGATCAACACGCTGGGCCAGCTCGAGGAGCGACGCGCGCACCGCGAAGCGCTGATCGCGCACTTCGAGCGACACGCCGACCAGCTCGACGCCGATGCGAAGCGGCGCCTGCACACGAACCCGTTGCGCATCCTCGACACGAAGAACCCGGCGATGCAGCCGATCGCCGAAAGCGCGCCGCGCCTGATCGACTTCCTCGGTCCCGAGTCGCTCGCGCACTTCGAGACCCTGCAGTCGCTGCTGCGCGAACAGAACATCGGCTACCGGATCAATCCCCGGCTGGTCCGCGGGCTCGATTACTACAACCTCAGCGTGTTCGAGTGGGTCGCCGACGGCCTGACGCTGTGCGGTGGCGGCCGCTACGACCCGCTGATCGAGATGCTGGGCGGGCGCCCGTCATCGGGCACCGGCTTCGGGATCGGGGTCGAGCGCGTGCTCGAGCGGATGCGCGCGCAGACGGGCGCGTCGGTTGAGCGCCAGTGCGATGTCTACGTCGTGCATCAGGGCGGCCCCGCGGTGATGGCGGCGGCGTTCAATGCGGCCGAGCGTCTTCGCGACGCGGGGCTGGACGCGATGCTGCACGCCGGTGGCGGCGGCTTCAAGTCCCAGTTCAAACGGGCCGACGCCAGCGGGGCGCTGGTGGCGCTCGTGCTCGGCGAGGACGAGGTGGCCCGCGCAGAGGCCACCGTGAAGTGGTTGCGTGCGCCGGGCGAGACGCCGGGCGAGGGGCGTCAGGAGCGTGTCGCGCTCGCGGCGGTCACCGAGCGCATCGTGCAGTGCTTTGTCGACGAACTCGACGCCGACTGAACCCGGCAGACCCAACGGCGCGGCGAAGGCCGACCCACACAGGAGCGTCAGGCGATGGCCTACGACTTGGAAGAACAGGAACAACTCGCGAACTTCAAGGCCTTCTGGAACCAGTACGGGCAGTTCCTGCTCACGGTGGTGACGGTCGTGCTGCTGGCCATCGCGGGCTGGCGGGCCTGGGGCTGGTACCAGGCGCGCGAGGCCGCGGCGGCCGCGGTCATCTACGAGCAGCTCCAGGTGGCGGCGAAGTCCAAGGACATGGACAAGGTGAAGGCCGTCTCCGGCACGCTGTTCGAGAAGCACGGCGGCACGGCCTATGGCCCGATGGGCGCCCTGCTGGCCGCGAAGATCTACTTCGACGCGGGCGACCTGAAGGCGGCCCGCGCGCCGCTGCAGTGGGTGATCGACAAGGCCGACGACGAGGAGTTCAAGCATCTCGCGCGCATCCGCCTGGCCGGCGTGCTGCTCGACGACAAGGCCTACGACGAAGGGCTCAAGCTGCTGGCGGCCGATCCGCCCGCGCGCTACCTGTCGGCCTATGCCGATCGGCGCGGCGACCTGCTGCTGGCCCAGGGCAAGGCCGAGGAGGCCCGTGCCGCCTTCAAGGCCGCGCTGGAAAAGGCCGAGCCCAACTCTCCGATGCGTCGCGTGTTGCAGCTCAAGCTCGACGCCCTGGGCGGGGCGGGGTCATGACGCGGCGACTGTTGCCGGTCCTGGCGCTGGTCGCGCTGCTGGGCGGCTGCGGCAGCTGGTGGCCGTGGAGCTCCAGCGCGCCGAAGCTGCCCGATCCCCCGTCGCCCACCACCAGCCTTGCCGCGCGCGTGGCCTGGAGCACGCGCCTGCCCGCCGGTGGCGTGGGTTTCGCGCCGGTCGTGGCCAATGGCGCGGTGTTCGTCGCGGCGGCCGACGGCACGCTCGCGCGGCTCGATCCGGCCAATGGGCGCACCGTCTGGCAGATCAACGTCGGCAAGCGCCTGACCTCGGGCCCGGGCAGCGACGGCGACACCGTGGTGGTGGCCGCGCGCGATGGCACGCTGCTCGCGTTCAATGCCGATGCCAAGCCAATGTGGAACACCCCGATGGGCGCCGAGGCGGCATCGGTGCCGGCGGTGGGACTGGGCGTGGTGGTGCTGCGCACCAGCGACAACCGGATCTCCGGCTACGACATCGACACCGGCCGGCGCCGCTGGGCGGTGTCGCGACAATTGCCGCCCCTGGTCCTGCGCCAGACCACCTCGGTGGCGATCGCCCCGGGCACCGTGTACGCGGGCCTGCCCGGTGGGCGCCTGGTGGCGATCGGCCTGCAGAATGGCGTGCAGCGCTGGGAGGCTGCGGTGTCCAACCCGAAGGGCGCCAACGAGATCGAGCGCATCGCCGATGTGATGGGCACCCCGCTGGTCAGCGGTCGCGAGGTCTGTGCCGGCAGCTTCCAGGGCAAGCTCGTCTGCTTCGATGCGCCCTCCGGGCGCACGCTGTGGGCGCGCGACGTCTCCACCGCGGGGGGCATCGAGATCGACCCCCGCCTGGTCAGCGCCAGCGACGAGAAGGGCCACGTGCACGCGTTCTCGCGGGCCGGTGCCAGCGTCTGGAAGCAGGACAAGCTGGCCCGCCGCGAGCCGTCCGCCCCCTTGTCGGTGGGCGGCGCGCTCGTGATCGGCGACGTCCAGGGCTACGTCTATCTGCTGTCGCGCGACGATGGCGCGATCGCGGCGCGCTTCCCCACCGATGGCACGGCCATCGTGTCCCAGGGCGTCGTGCACGATCGCAGCGCGATCGTGCAGACCAGCGGCGGCACGGTGCTCGCCATCACGGTCGATTGAGTCCCGTGACCACGCACCGGGTGCCCGTGGTCGCGCTCGTCGGGCGGCCCAACGTCGGCAAGAGCACGCTGTTCAACCGGATGACGGGCACACGGGCGGCGCTCGTCGCCGACCGTCCGGGGCTCACCCGCGATCGCCACTACGGACGCGCGCGGGTCGGCGAGGGCCACTGCATCGTGATCGACACCGGCGGCTTCGAGCCGGTGGCCAAGTCCGGCATCGAGTACCAGATGGCGCGCCAGGCGCGCCAGGCGGTGCTCGAGGCCGACGTGGTGCTGTTCATCGTCGACGGCCGTGAGGGACTCACCGGTCACGACAAGGACATCGCCAGCGAATTGCGTCGCAGCGCGCGCAAGCTGCTGGTCGCGGTCAACAAGACCGAAGGCATGCCGCGCGAGACCGTGGCGGCCGAGTTCCACGAACTCGGGCTGGGCATCCCGATGGCGGTGTCGGCGGCGCACGGCGACGGGGTGCGCGAACTGCTCGAGATCGCGCTCGAGGGGCTGTTGCCCGAACCGGCCCGTGCCGACGAGTCCTCCGCCGACGAGACCCCGTCGCCCGAGGGTCAAGCGGCGCCGCGCGCCGAGGGGGCACCCGAGGCGCCGGCCGCGCCTCGGCGCATCCGGGTCGCCGTGGTCGGGCGTCCGAACGCGGGCAAGAGCACGCTGATCAACACGCTGCTGGGCGAGGAGCGGCTGATCGCCTACGACCAGCCGGGCACCACCCGCGATGCGGTGGCGATCGATTTCGAACGCGGTGGCCGGCCCTACACGATGGTCGACACCGCCGGTGTGCGTCGCCGGGGCAAGGTCACCGACATGATCGAGAAGTTCTCGGTCGTCAAAACGCTCCAGGCGATCGAGGACTGCCACGTCTGCGTCCTGATGCTCGACGCGCTCGAGGGCATCGCCGACCAGGACGCGAACATCGCCGGCTACATCCTGGAGGCCGGCCGCGCGCTGGTCGTCGCGATCAACAAGTGGGATGCCCTGCCGGTGGCCGATCGCGAGCGGCTGAAATCGGAGTACGAACGCAAGCTGCACTTCCTGCGCTTCGCCAAGGTGCACATGATCTCGGCGCGTCAGGGCACCGGTGTGGGCGCGTTGATGCGCTCGGTCGACGACGCCTACGCCGCGGCGATGCGCAAGCTGCCCACGCCCAAGCTCACCCGCGCGCTGCAGGAGGCCGTCGAGCGCCAGCAGCCGCCGCGGCGCGGGCCGGTGCGCCCGAAGCTGCGCTACGCCCACCAGGGCGGGCAGAACCCGCCGATCGTCGTCGTGCACGGCAACGCGCTCGATCAGGTGCCCGAGACTTACCGCCGCTACCTCGAGACCTGGTTTCGCGACCAGTTCTCGCTGGCGGGGACGCCGCTGCGCATCGAGTTCCGCAGCGGCGCCAATCCCTACGCCGCCCGCTGACGGGCCTCCCCGGGCGCCGGTGGTGCCCGACGCGGGTCGGGACCGCCGCGCCACGCGCAGGCCCGCCGCGGGTCGTCCCGCGACGCGCCAGGCGGCGTCTATCGCCCCGTGGCCGGAGGGTCGGCCCGGCATCGGGATGCCCGATTGGGGGTATAGTGATCGTGCGTTCCCGACGGGCGACGGCTTGTAATCGCCGACGACAGCCCCATCTGCGACCAATAACAACCCGGAGCATCAATGAGCAACAAAGGGCAGCTCTTACAAGACCCGTTCCTCAACCTGCTGCGCAAGGAACACGTGCCGGTGTCCATCTACCTGGTCAACGGCATCAAGCTGCAGGGGCAGATCGAATCTTTCGACCAGTACGTGGTGCTGCTGCGCAACACCGTGACCCAGATGGTGTACAAGCACGCCATTTCCACGGTCGTGCCGGCCCGCGCGGTGAATTTCCAGCAAGAGAGTCAGGAAAGCTGAACGCGCCCGCTCGCGCCGTGGTCGTCGGCGTCACCTTCGGTGGCGCGACGGCCGACACGGCCAGTCTCGAAGAAATGTGCTCGCTCGCGCGTTCGGCCGGGATCGACCCGGTGGCGCGTGTGTCGGTTCGTCGCGCCCGTCCCGATGCGGCCCTGTGCGTGGGCAGCGGCAAGGCCGACGAGATCCGCTCCCTTCTCGCCGAGCAAGGCGCGGTCGCGGTGCTGTTCGACAACCCCCTCACCCCGGTCCAGCAGCGCAACCTCACGCGCCTGCTCGAGGTGCCGGTGATCGACCGCACCGACCTGATCCTGGACATCTTCGCGCAGCGTGCCCGCAGCAACGAAGGCAAGCTGCAGGTCGAACTCGCACGCATCGAACACCAGCTCAGCCGGCTGGTCCGCGGCTGGACTCACCTGGAACGCCAGCGCGGCGGCATCGGCCAGCGCGGCGGCCCCGGTGAGAAACAGATCGAGCTCGACCGCCGGATGCTCGACGCCAAGGCCCGGCAGTTGCGCACCCGGCTGCACAAGCTCGGTCGGCAGCGCCTGACCCGTCGGCGCGCCCGGCTGCGCCGGGACGTCTTCAGCGTGTCCCTCGTGGGCTACACGAACGCGGGCAAGTCGACGCTGTTCAACGCGCTCACCGGCGCCGGCACCTACGCCGCCGACCAGCTCTTCGCCACGCTGGACACGCTCACCCGCCGTGTCCGGCTGGCTCCCGGCGTGGAGATCACGTTGTCGGACACGGTCGGTTTCGTGCGCCAGTTGCCCCACGAGCTGATCGAGGCCTTCGGCGCCACGCTCGAGGAGACGCGCGACGCCGATCTGCTGCTGCACGTGGTCGACGCGAGCGCGCCGGACCGCGACGACCAGATCGCCGAGGTCCAGCGCGTGCTCGGCGAAATCGGCGCGGGCGATGTGCCGGTGCTGATGGTCTACAACAAGATCGATGCGGTCGGATGGGCGCCCGAAGTGGTCACCGACCCCTGTGGTAGCATCGATCGGATCCTGGTGAGCGCGCGCACGAGCGCGGGCCTCGCGGGCCTGCGCGATGCGTTGGTGCGCTCGCTGGGCGCGTCGATGCAAGGTGGGCGGGTCGAGGGCGACGCAGATCCGTGGCACGAGGATGCCGGCGAACCCCTCGCTGGTGCCCCGATGCCAATCGACGACACCTTTGCCGATCGCGCGCGCTGAGCACCGGCACGCTCCCTGAAACCCCTACTGCCTCGCGTCTCCTATGCGCAATCCGATCTCCCGGATCTTTTCCCTGAACGACCCCGGCTGGGGCCGCGGAGGTTCGGGTGGCAATGGCGATGGCCAGCGTCCCAAGCCCGGCAACGACGGGCCGCCGGATCTCGACGAACTCTGGCGCGATTTCAACCGCAAGCTCAATGGCGTCTTTCGCAAGGGCGGCGGCGGTGGTGCGCCCCCGGCCGGTGGTGGCGAGGGGCCCGGCCTGAAGGGCGCGGGCGCGGGCGTGGGCGTGCTCGCGCTGGTGGCCTTGCTGCTGTGGCTGGGCAGTGGCTTCTACATCGTGCCTGAAGGCCATGCCGCGGCCATCCTGCGCTTCGGCGAGTTCCGCAACCTGAACGACCGGCCGGGCTTCACCTGGCGCCTGCCGTATCCGGTCGAGGTGCACGAGCTCGTCAACGTGCAGCAGCTGCGCCAGATCGAGGTCGGCTACCGCAGCAACGTCAAGAACAAGGTGCTGAAGGAGTCCCTGATGCTCACGCAGGACCAGAGCATCGTCGACATGCAGTACGCGGTTCAGTACCGCCTCTCGGACCCCGTCGCCTGGTTGTTCAACAACAACCCCGGGCCGGCGCCCGACGAGATCATCCGCCAGGCCGCCGAGACCGCGATGCGCGAGACCGTCGGTCGCAAGGGCATCGACCAGGTGCTCTACGAAGAGAAGGAGGCGGTCGCCAAGGATGCGCAGAAGCTGATGCAGTCGGTCGCCGATCGCTACAAGGCCGGCGTCGCGATCATCGACGTCACGATCCAGCAGGCCCAGCCGCCCGAACAGGTTCAGGCCGCGTTCGAGGACGCGAACAAGGCCGCGCAGGACCGCGAGCGCCTGATCAACGAGGGTCGCGCCTACGCCAACGACGTCATTCCCAAGGCCCGAGGCAATGCCGCGCGCCTGGCGCAGGAAGCCGAGGGCTACAAGCAGCGCGTGATCGCCACGGCCGAGGGTGACGCCAGCCGGTTCCGTCAGGTGCTGGCCGAGTACAGCAAGGCCCCCCAGGTCACCCGCGACCGCATGTACCTCGAGACCATGCAGCAGGTGTTCGGCAACGTGAGCAAGGTCTACATCGACTCCCGCAACAGCAGCCTGCTCTCGATGCCGCTGGAGCGACTCCTGCAGGGAGGCGGGGCGATCGGTGCCGATGCGCCGCGCCAGGGGGCGCCCGCCGCGCCCTCGCAGGCCTCGGCAGCGTCGGCCGAGCCCGCGGTGCCGGTGGCGCCGGCCGAGACCAACCGCGCCCGTGAGGGCCTGCGCTCGCGTGACCGCGAGTCCGCACGCTGAGGAGCGCCCCATGCAACGCATCGTCCCCTTCGTCCTCGCCGCGCTGGTCGCGCTCGGCATCCTCTCGTCCACGCTGTTCGTCGTCGACCAGCGCCAGTTCGCGGTGGTGTTCGCGCTCGGCGAGATCCGCCAGGTCATCGACAAGCCCGGCCTGCACTTCAAGCTGCCGCCGCCGTTCCAGAACGTGCAGTACTTCGACAAGCGCATCCTCACGATCGACAACCCGGACATCGACCGCTTCATCACGTCCGAGAAGCTCAATGTGCAGGTCGACAGCTTCGTGAAGTGGCAGATCATCGAGCCCAAGGCCTTCATCCGGTCGGTGAGCGGCAGCGAGTCGATCGCGGCCGATCGCATCTCCCGCAGCCTGCGCGACGCGCTGAACAACGAGATCGCCAAGCGCACCGTGTCCGAAGTCATCTCCGGCCAGCGCGAGCAGTTCATGGAGGGCGTGCGGGCGAAGGTCAACGAGGACGCCAAGCAGATCGGCGCGGCGGTGGTCGATGTCCGCCTGAAGCGGGTCGATTTCGCGCCGGAGGTGCAGGAGCGCGTGTTCGACCGGATGCAGTCCGAGCGCAAGCGGGTCGCCAACGAGCGGCGCGCCACCGGCGCGGCCGAGTCCGAGAAGATCCGCGCCGATGCCGACCGCCAGCGCGAGATCGTTCTGGCCGAGGCCTACCGCGAGGCGCAGAAGGTCAAGGGCGAGGGCGACGCGAAGGCATCGGCCTTGTACGCCGGGGCCTTCGGCCAGGATCCCCAGTTCGCGCAGTTCTATCGCAGCCTGGAAGCCTACCGCGGCACCTTCCGCAATCGCTCGGACGTGATGGTGCTCGACCCGTCTTCGGAATTCTTCAAGCACTTCAAGGGCCTGGGTGCCGCTGCGGCGCCGGCGGCCGGAAAGTCGCGTTGAGTCCGGGTCGGCCGACCGATGGGTGAATCGCTGGTCCTGGCGATCGGTCTGGTGCTGATCATCGAAGGTTTGCTGCCGTTCGCGGCGCCCCGGCTGTGGCGCGCCTCGATCGCCCGGATGTCCCAGCTGTCCGATGGCCAGATCCGGTTCGTGGCGCTCGGCGCGCTGCTCGCGGGGCTCTTGCTGATCCTGGCCTGAATCCGCGACAATATCGGGTTGTCTTTCGATCCTGACGGATGCGCCTTGGCGCGCGTTCGCCCCCTCCCCATGCCCCGCTGGCTACTTCCCGAGAGCATCGCCGACGTCCTGCCCGCCGAGGCCCGGGCGATCGAGGATCTGCGCCGCCAGTTGCTCGACCTGTACCGATCGTACGGGTACGAGCTGGTGATGCCGCCGCTGCTCGAGCACCTCGATTCCCTGCTCACCGGCTCGGGGCACGACCTCGAATTGCGCACCTTCAAGCTGGTCGACCAGCTCTCGGGGCGCACGCTGGGCCTGCGGCCCGACATGACCCCCCAGGTGGCCCGGATCGATGCCCACCTGCTCAATCGCCGCGGCGTGGTTCGGCTGTGCTATTGCGGGCCGGTGCTGCACGCCCGCCCGGCGGGCCTGTTCGCGACCCGCGAACCCTGGCAGATCGGTGCCGAGGTCTACGGCCATGCCGGGCTGGAAGCCGACCTCGAGACCGTGGAGCTGATGGCCACCTCGCTCACGCTGTCGGGCGTGCAGCGGGTTCGTCTGGACCTGTGCCACGCGGGCATCGTCCCGGCGCTGCTCGCGATGAACCCGGCCTCGGTCGTCGAGGCGCTGGACGAGGCCGAACTCTATCGGCTGCTGCAGCAGAAGGACCTCCCGGGCCTTCAGACCCTGCTGCAGGGGCTCACCGAAGCCTCGCGCCGGGCGCTGTTGGCGTTGCCCGGCCTGTACGGCGCGATCGGCGCCGCGGGTGCCTCGGGCGATCTGCTGGCGCGGGCCCGGTCCGCGCTGCCCGCGCTGCCGGCGATCGTGGGGGCGCTCGACGAGATCGAGCGCCTGGCGGCCTCGCCGTTGTGGCAGTCGCACCCGGCGGTCGAGCTCTCGGCCGACCTGGCCGATCTGCGCGGCTATCGCTACCACAGCGGACTCACCTTCGCGGCTTATGTCGATGGCATGCCCAATGCGGTGGCGCGCGGTGGTCGGTACGACGACGTCGGACGGGCTTTCGGCCGGGCGCGACCGGCCACCGGTTTTTCACTGGAGCTGCGCGAGCTCGCGTCGCTGCAGGTGGCGGCCCAGCCGCCGGGCGCGGTGCGGGCGCCGTGGTCCGACGACCCGGCGCTGGCCCGGGCGGTGGCCGGCCTTCGCGCCGCCGGCCAGATCGTGGTCAGGGCCTTGCCCGGCCACGAACAGGAACAACAGGAGTTCGCCTGTGATCGCGAACTCGTCTGCGAAGGCGGCGTGTGGCAGGTTCGCGCGCTCTGAACCATTCATGAATCTCATCTGAGGAAAGTGACCCGCGCGCTCCCACGGGGAGGGCGCCGGTCGGTATGAACATGGGAAAGAACGTCGTCGTGATCGGCACCCAATGGGGTGACGAAGGCAAGGGCAAGCTCGTCGATTGGCTGACCGAATCGGTCCAGGGAGTCGTGCGCTTCCAGGGCGGGCACAATGCCGGGCACACGCTGGTGATCGGCGGGCGCAAGCAGGTGCTGCGCCTGATTCCGTCGGGCATCCTGCGTCCGGCCACCCGCTGCTACGTGGGCAATGGCGTGGTGCTCTCGCCGGAGGCGCTGCTCGCGGAGATCGCCGAACTCGAGGCCGCGGGGGTGTCGGTGCGCGATCGCCTGCGCATCAGTCAGGCCTGTCCGCTGATCCTGCCGTACCACGTGGCGATCGACCAGGCGCGCGAGGCCAAGCGCGGTGACGCGAAGATCGGCACCACCGGCCGCGGCATCGGTCCGGCCTACGAGGACAAGGTCGCCCGCCGCGCGCTGCGCGTGCAGGACCTGTTCGCCCCGGCGCGTTTTCGCGAACGCCTGGCCGAGGTGCTCGATCTGCACAACTTCGTGCTGCAGCACTACCTGAACGCGCCGGCCGTCGACGCGGGCGCGGTCGCCGACCAGGCGCTGGCCCTGGCCGAGCGGATCGCGCCGATGGTCGCCGACGTGCCCCGCGAACTGCACGAGGCGATGACCCGCGGCGAGAACCTGCTGTTCGAAGGGGCGCAGGGCGCGCTGCTCGACGTCGATCACGGCACCTATCCGTACGTCACCAGTTCGAACTGCGTGTCCGGCGCCGCGGCGGCGGGCGCGGGTGTCGGGCCGCAGTCGCTGCACTACGTGCTCGGCATCACGAAGGCCTACACCACGCGGGTCGGCTCCGGGCCATTCCCCACCGAACTGTTCGACGACATGGGCCGTCACCTGGCCACCGTCGGCAAGGAGTTCGGCGCGGTCACCGGCCGGCCCCGGCGCACCGGCTGGTTCGACGCGCCGGCGTTGCGCCGCTCGATCCAGTTGAACGGCGTCAGCGGCTTGTGCGTCACCAAGCTCGATGTGCTCGACGGGCTGCCGCTGGTCAAGCTGTGCGTCGGCTATCGCGCCAAGGGCAGCTCGGGCGGTCCGACGATCGACCTGCTGCCCTTCGGCGCCGATGCCGTGGCCGATCTCGAACCGGTGTTCGAGGAAATGCCGGGCTGGAGCGAAAGCACCTGCGGGGTCAAGACCTGGGATGGCCTGCCTCTGGCCGCGCGGCGCTACCTCGAGCGGCTCGGTCAACTCGTGCAGGCCCCGATCGACATCGTCTCGACCGGGCCGGACCGCGACGAAACGATCCTGTTGCGCCATCCGTTCGCCTGAGGTGCTCGATGAAGGACCTCTATGTCTCCTGGGACGAGTACAACCGCCTGATCGAGAAGCTCGCGATCCGGGTGTACGACTCGGGCTGGCAGTTCGATGCGATCGTCTGCCTGGCGCGCGGCGGGCTGCGGGTCGGCGACGTGCTCTCGCGCGTCTTCGACCGGCCGCTGGGGGTGCTCTTCACCAGTTCGTATCGTGAGGCCTCGGGCACGAAGCAGGGCCACCTGTCGATCGCCGAGCACCTCTCCAGCGCCGCACCGCTGCCAGGTTCGCGCTGGCTGCTCGCCGACGACCTCGTCGACTCCGGCGAGACGCTCGTCGAGGTGGTGCCGGCCTTGAAGGCGCGCTTTCCGCAGCTCGAGGAGGTGCGTTCGGCGGTGATCTGGCGCAAGGGGGCGTCGGTGGCCGAGCCGGACTACTACATCGAGTACCTGCCCACGAATCCGTGGATCCACCAGCCGTTCGAGGAGTACGACCACATGCGCCCGAGCGACCTGAAGACCCGGTGGGGCGTCTGATCGCCGCGACGGGTCAGACCGTTTTCGCGGGCCCGGCCCGTCTGGCAGGCCGGGCCTTTCGAGTCCCCACGCCAAGCCCGCAGGGGCTTGGCTTTCTGGGCCTTGAATGGAAAAGGCCTGCTTGCGCAGGCCTTTGTATGATTGGTGCCCAGAAGAGGACTCGAACCTCCACAGTGTTGCCACCGCTAGGACCTGAACCTAGTGCGTCTACCAATTCCGCCATCTGGGCTGACTGCCACCGGATCGCTCCGGCGACAGAGGCGCGAAGTTTAATGCACCGGCGGGATTTGTCAAATCGACCCGCCCACACCGTACGATAGGAACACATGACATCGACCGACCACCCATCGAGAAGGCGCCCATGACGGCCGCCCCCTGGGTGCTTCCCACCCGCGAGGAAATCCTCGAAAGCCTGCGCACCGCGGACGCGCCCCTCAACCCGCAGGAGCTCGGCGAGCGCCTGGCCGTGCCGGCGGCGCACCTGCCCGCGTTGCAGCGCCGACTGGTCGCCATGGAGCGCGACGGGCAACTGATGCCCAACCGCAAGGGCGTGCTGCTGCTGGCCAGCAAGCTCGACCTGATCGCCGGCCGCGTGCAGGGCCATCGCGACGGCTTCGGCTTCCTGATCCCGGATGCCGGCGGCCAGGACCTGTTCCTGAGCCCGCGCGAGATGCAAAAGGCGATGCACGGCGACCGCGTGCTGGTCAAGCGCATCGGTTACGACAATCGCGGCCGCCCGGAGGGCGCGATCATCGAGGTCACCGAGCGCGCCAATCGGCGCCTGGTCGGGCGGCTGCTGTCCGAGCGCGGCGTCACCGTCGTCGTGCCGGAGGATCAGCGCATCAAGCACGACATCCTGATCCCGCCGGGGGAGGCCGCGCAGGCCCAGCCCGGGCAGGTGGTCACCGTCGAGATCACCGACCCGCCCTCGGGCCACGGGGCGCCGATCGGACGCGTGATCGAGGTGCTCGGCGCGATCGACGATCCCGGCATGGAGATCGAGATCGCGGTGCGCAAGTTCGACGTTCCGCACCAGTTCCCGCCGGAGGCGCTCGAGCGCGCGGCCAAGCTGCCGCAGGCGGTGCGCGCCACCGACCTGCGCCAACGGGTCGACCTTCGCGACGTGCCCCTGGTGACGATCGACGGCGAGGACGCGCGCGATTTCGACGACGCGGTGTACTGCGAGCCGCACGCCGATGGGCGCAAGGCGGGGTTCCGCCTGCTGGTGGCGATCGCCGACGTGAGCCACTACGTGACCAGCGCCGACGCCCTCGATCGCGAGGCGATCCGACGCAGCACCTCGGTGTACTTCCCGCGCCGCGTGATCCCGATGCTGCCCGAGAAGCTGTCCAACGGCCTGTGCTCGCTGAACCCGGAGGTCGACCGGCTGGTGCTCGTCTGCGACATGGTCATCTCGGCCACCGGCGAGATCAAGGCGTACCAGTTCTACGACGCGGTGATGCATTCGGCCGCGCGACTCACCTACGACGAGGTCTGGGGCATCCTGTCCGGCCGCGATGGCGCCGCGATCCGGCGTCGCGCGGCCCTGGTGACCCACCTGCAGCACCTGCACGACCTGTACCGGGTGCTGGCGCGGGCGCGCGAGGCGCGCGGCGCGGTCGAGTTCGAGACGGTCGAGACCAAGATCGTCTGCAACCCGATGGGGCGCATCGAGAAGATCGTGCCGCTGGTGCGCAACGACGCCCACCGGCTGATCGAGGAATGCATGCTGGCGGCCAACGTCTGCGCGGCCGATTTCATGAAGCGTTGCCAGCACGCCGGCTTGTACCGGGTCCACGAAGGGCCCACCCCCGACCGGCTGACGAACCTTCGGGAGTTCCTGCGCACCGTCGGTCTGGCGCTGGGTGGCGGGGAGTCGCCGTCGCCACGCGACTATGCCGAACTCTCGGCGCAGATCCGGGCCAGGCCCGACGCGCTGCTGCTGCAGCAGATGATGCTGCGCTCGATGCAGCAGGCGATCTACACCCCCCACAACAGCGGCCACTTCGGCCTGGCGTACGAGGCCTACGCGCACTTCACGTCGCCGATCCGTCGCTACCCCGACCTGCTGACCCACCGGGTGATCAAGGCACTGCTGCGCGGCGAGCGCTACGCGCCGCGCCCGCCGGGCGCCGACGAGGACGAGGCCGAACCCGCGTTGAAGCGCCGGGCCGATGCGCCCGCGCTGGTCGATCGCTGGGAACAGTACGGCATCCTGTGCTCGGCCAACGAGCGTCGCGCCGACGAGGCCTCGCGCGACGTCGCGGCCTGGCTCAAGAGCCAGTACATGCGTGAGCACGTCGGCGAGCAGTTCGTCGGCCGGATCACCGGCGTGGCGCCCTTCGGCGTGTTCGTCACGCTCAACGAGCTGTTCGTCGAGGGGATGGTGCACGTCTCCGAGCTCGGCACCGAGTACTTCCAGTACAACGAGGCCTCGCACGAGCTGCGTGGCGAGCGCACCGGGCGGCGCTTCCGGCTGACCGACGAACTCCACGTGCAGGTGTCGCGGGTCGATCTCGAAGCGCGCCGCATCGAGTTCCGGCTGGTCCAGAAGACCGGGTACAAGGAGGTGGTCGCCGCGGCCCAGAAGGCGCCGGCGGCCTTGCTCTCCAAGCCGGGACGCAAGGCGGCACCCGCGAAGTCGCCCGCGGTCGAGCAGGTCCGTCACGAACGCCTGAAGGCGCGCCGGCCCGATGTCGCGAAGGCGGCGGCCGGTGCCTCGCGGGCGGCCAAGCGGCGCAAACGCAAGTGAGCGCGCGACGAATGAAGCGGGATCGCGCGCCATGCTGATCTGGGGATTCCACGCGGTGAGCGCCCGGCTCAAGCGGGATGCGGCCGGCGTCGAGGCGCTCTTCGTCACGCAGCAACGCGGCGATGCGCGGCTTCGCGAGCTGCTGGCCCTGGCCCGGTCGCTCGGGGTTCAGGCGCAGGTGGTGGACACCGCCCGCCTGGATACGTTGTGCCCCGGACGGCGGCACCAGGGCGTGGTGTTGCGCGCCCGGGCGGGCGAACCGCTGGCCACCGACCTCGAGTCGGTGCTGAGCCGCCACGCGACGCCCTTTCTGCTGATGCTCGACGGGGTGACCGATCCGCGCAATCTCGGCGCGTGCCTGCGGGTGGCCGATGGCGCGGGGGTGCACGCGGTGATCGCGCCGAAAGACCACGCCTGCCCGCTCACCGAGGTGGCGGTGCAGACCGCCAGCGGCGCGGCCGAGAGCGTGCCTTACCTGATGGTCACCAACCTGGCCCGGACGATCGACACGGTGCAGGAAGCCGGGGTGTTCGTGGTGGGCACGGCCGACGAAACGAGCGAGACCCTGTTCGGGCTGTCGTTGCCCGCCTCGGTGGCCTGGGTGCTGGGCGCCGAGGGCAAGGGCCTGCGACGGCTCACGCGCGAGCGTTGCGATGCGCTGGTGAGCATTCCGATGGCCGGGCAGGTTTCCAGTCTGAACGTGTCGGTGGCCGCCGGGATCGTGCTCTACGAGACGGTGCGTCAGCGGGGATTGGCGTCGTCCGGGGCGAGCGGCGGCGGGGGAACGTCCTAGGTGTGCCCGCACCCGCTATCGGGTGCTCTCGCGGCCGCTGTCGCGTGATCCGCGAGCTCCCGTGGGCGCGGCGGGGTTCGCCTGCCGATGCACCCACGGTGGGACCGGGTCGGGATCGGCCCACAGGCCGCGCCGGGCGTCGCGGGCCTCGCGCTGGGCCCGGGCATAGGCCTCGCGTTCGGCGGCGGGTTGTTCGGCCTGATAGCGCACGAAGTGCCACGCGAGCCCGGCGCGCACCTGGGCCAGGCCGACGTCTTCGCCGCTCGCACGGACCCGCGCGACCCGGCGCCCGAAGGGGTCGGTCTTGGTGGGTTCGATCAGCAGATCGCCGCGGGCGAGCAGCGATTGCAGCGAGGCGCGCGCGGCGTCGGCGTGCGGCTGCTGGCGCTCCGGGGCGTCGATGCCCGCGATGCGGATGCCCACACGGGTGCCCTCGGTGGTCTGCACCGTGAAGGAGTCGCCATCGGCCACGGACAGCACCCGGTCGATCGGCAGCGTGCCGGGGCGCGGCGGGGCGGCCCGTTCGGGCGTGCAGGCCGCGGCCAGCAGCGACACGACGAACACGCCGACCCGACGGCGCAGCCGGGAATCCGGCGGGATGGACACGGTGGTGCGAGGGGCAGGGGCGCGGCGCATGGCGCAGTGTAGGGCCGGCCCCGCCGCGTCGGACGGCTCGACCCTCTCACCGTCGGATCATCCGGGGGACATGGGATCGGCCGATCGCATCGACCGCGTGGCTCGTGTGCGCGACGTCGCTCAGACGTCCGGGCGAAACCCCAGGTTCATCTCGCTGGCCGGCACGCCGCCGCGGATGCCCCAGTTCTCGCGCGCCGGTTCAGTGAGCACGATGAACACCTCGCTGCGCGCAATGCCGACCGCCTCGATGATGGCCTGCACCTGCTCGGGCGGGCGGGTCTTGCGCACTTCGAACTTGGCCAGCGGCATGGGCGTCTCCGGAGGTTTTCCCGATGAGACGGCGCGGCACCACGACCCGGGCGTCGGCCAGGGCCGGGTGATCGGCAGGTGCTGGGGAGCCGCATTCCGACGGCCGTGTCGTGCGGGCCCGTGCTAGTCGTCGAAACCCGGCAGTTCATGCAGATCGAGCCGCAGGCGCGCGGCCGTTTCCGCCGCGTCCCAGCGGGCCGACAGGGCCTGCGCCCGCGCATCGCCGGCGACGCGTCTCGCGGCCAGCCAGTCGGGCAACGACGACTCGCCCAGGGCGTAGGCGCGACCGATCTGGCGGGCCGCGTCCTGCTGCGCGCTGGCCGCCTGCGCGAACGCGAAGGCGGCCGCGGTGCGTGCGGTGAGCTCGACCCAGTCCCTGTCGAAGCTCGCGAGCACGCGGCGTTCGATGTCGCGGGCGCTTTCGATGCGGGCCTGCTCATCGGCCAGGGCCTGCCGAAGCGCGGCGTCTCGCGCCGGTCCGGCCAGCGGCAGGCTCACGCCGATGCCCAGCACCCGCTCGGCGGCCCCGCGGTCGGAGGCCAGGTATGCGCCGATCGACGGATCGGGGCGCAGTTCCGCGCGTGCGCGCTCGACCTGGGCGCTGGCACGCCGGGCTTCGGCACGTGCCAGCGCGAGTTCGTGGTGGCGCTCGACATAGGCGGTGCGCAGCCGCTCCCGCTCGGTTGGCGGCGGCGTGGCGGGGATCGACGCGTCGTTCGCTCGCGCCGGCGGCTCGTCCGGCACCGCCAGCGCGATCTCGGGAAAGCGTTGCGTGATCCAGGCGGCGGCGAGGTCGACGTGCGAGCGTGCCAGCAGCGCCTGCGCGCGCACGCGCTCCAGTTCGGCGCCGGCCAGCGCGCCATCCATCGCCGCCGCGTCGCCAGCCTGCACCCGCCGGCGCACGGTGTCGGCGAGTTGCGCGGCCAGTGCGGTCTGCTCGTGGGCCGCGCGCGCCTCGTCGCGGGCCCTCAGCCAGGCGAACCAGCCGCGCAGCAACTCGCGCGCCGTCTCGTGACGGGCGTCTTCGAGCTGCGACGCGCCGACGGCCGTCTGCCGGTCGGCCAGGGCCCGATCGGCGGCCGCGCGCTGCGGCCAGCGCAGCGCGCGTTCGATGCCCAGCTGCCACTCGTGGTAGCTGGCACCCGGATTGTCCACACGGCGGCGCACCTGTGTCGTGCGCACCACCGTTTCGTGCGGTCCGGCGCGCAGGATGTCCGCGCCCGCGGCGAGCACGCGGGCGCGCGCGGCCGCCTCGGCGATGCGGGGGTGCCCGGCGAGCGCGGCGCGCAGCTCGGATCGTGCCGGCCAGGGAACGTCGGCGTCGGCGAGCCGGGGATCCAGCAGAGGCGCCGCCGGTGCCAGCGCCCCTCGCATTGGCGAAGCCGGCGCAGCGGAGAATGTCGTCGGCGTCGACGAGGGGCCGGGCATGCGACTGGCGGGGGCGTCTGTCGTGGCCGGATCCTGGGCGTGGACGCCCCCCGTCATGCCGGCCAGCAGCAGGCACAGTGGCCAGGCGAACACGCCCGTGCGGCCGTGGACACTTCGCCGGCCCCGGTTCGTGAATGCGGTCATGGCGTGTCTCCCGGCTGGTGCGGCGTGCCATAGCGCGCGAACATCATCGGCAGCAGGACCAGCGTGAGCAGCGTGGACGTTGCCAGGCCACCCACGACGACGATCGCCAGCGGCCGCTGGATCTCGGAGCCGGGACCCGTGGCGAACAGCAGCGGCACCATGCCCAGCGCGGTGATCGTCGCGGTCATCAGCACCGGGCGCAGCCGCCGGCGCGCCCCCTCGCGCACCACGTCGCGCAGCGCCATTCCGCCGGCGAGCAACTCGTTGAAGTGACTGACCAGCACGACGCCATTGAGCACCGCGATGCCGATCAGCGCGATGAAGCCGACCGACGCGGGCACCGACAGGTACTCGCCGCTGATCGCCAGCGCGGCCACGCCACCGACGGTCGCGAACGGGATGTTCGCGAACACCAGCGTGGCCTGGCGTGCCGAGCCGAAGGTCATCGTCAGCAGCACGAAGATCGTGGCCAGCGCGATCGGGATCACGATCGCCAGACGACGCGCCGCGCGCTGCTGGTTCTCGAACTGACCGCCCCAGACCAGGCGTTGCCCGGGCGCGAGCTTGACCTCGGCCTGGATCGTGGCCTTGGCCGCCTCGACGAAACCGACCAGGTCGCGTCCGGCGACATTGGCCTGGACGATCGAGAACCGGCTGGCGTTCTCATGGTCGATGCGCACCGGGCCCTCGGTTTCGGTCAGGCGGGCCAGCCGGGTGAGGGGCCAGACCTGCCCGTCGGGCGCGGTGATCTGCAGGGCGGCGAGGGCGTCGCCCGATTCCCGGACCGGGTCGAGCCCCCGGAGCATCAGCGGAATGCGTCGCCCGGGTTCGATCACCAGTCCAATCGGCTGGCCCTCGAGTTGCGCCCGCAGCCGGTCCTGGAGCGCGTCCACCGACCAACCCGCACCGCCGATCGCGGCCCGGTCCAGGCGGATCGACAGATAGCGCAACCCTTCCTCCCGGGCGGTGAGCACGTCCTGGGCGCCGTCGATGCGGCGCAGCGCCGCGGCGATGCCCAGCGCGGTGGCCTGGTTCTCGCGCAGGTCCGGGCCGAACACCTTCACGGCGAGGTCGCCGCGGGTGCCGGTGAGCATCTCCGCCACCCGCATCTCGATCGGCTGCGTGAAGCCGTAGGCCACGCCGGGAAACCGGCGCATCACCTCGCGGATCGCCGCCAGCAGCGCGTCCTTGTCCGCGCGCCATTGGTCCCGAGGCGCGAGCACGAGGAAGGTGTCGGTCTCGTTCAGGCCCATCGGATCCAGGCCCAGATCGTCGGAACCCGCCCGGGCCACCACCGCCTTCACCTCGGGGACCTCGCGCAGCAGCGCCTGCTGCACCCGCAGGTCGAGCGCGGCCGTCTCGTTCAGACCGATCGATGCGGACTTCTGCAGTTGGACGATCAGGCTGCCCTCGTCCAGCGTGGGCATGAAGCTGCGCCCGATCGTCGGGTACACGATCGCCGCCGCCAGCAGGCTGGCCAGCGCGATCAGCACGACGGGCCGAGGATGGGCGAGGGCGGCTTCCAACAGGCGCTGATAGCCGCGCTGCGTGACGCGCACCAGCCAGGGCTGGCGATGGCTGCCGGGCTTGAGCAAGGCCAGGCACAGGCCGGGCAGCAGCGCGAACGCGACCAGTAGCGAGCCGCCCAGCGCGCAGACGATCGTGATCGCGACCGGTGCGAACAGCTTGCCCTCCAGCCCCTCCAGGGTGAGCAAGGGCAGGAACACGGTGCCGATGATCGCCACGCCCGCGAGCACCGGACCCGACACCTCGCGGATCGCGTCGGCGATGGCGACGCGTCGGGCGGTCACGTCGTTGGCGACATCGGCCAATCGCGTGGAGGCCTGTTCGACGACCACGACCGCGGCATCCACCAGCATGCCGATCGCGATCGCCAGGCCCCCCAGGCTCATCAGGTTGGCGCTCAGGCCGATGCGTTGCATCAGCATGAAGGCGATCGCCAGCGACAAGGGCAGCGTCAGCGACACGATCACCGCCGGCAACGGACTGCCGAGAAAGAGCAGCAGCACCAGGCCGACCAGCAGGACCGCCTCGGCCAGCGCCTTCAGGACCGTCGCGACGGCCCGGTCGATCAGGTCGCCTCGGTCATAGAAGTAGCGAAGGCTCATCCCTGGCGGCAGCGTGGGCGCGAGTTCCTGCAACCGGGCCCGCACACCCTGGACCACCTCGCGCGCGTTGGCGCCGCGCAGCCCGAGCACCAGCCCCTGCACCGACTCGCCGCGGCCGTCGGCGGTGACAGTGCCGTAGCGCGTCGCCGATGCCATGCCCACCGAGGCGACGTCGGCGACCCGGACCGGTGCGCCGTCGACACGCTTGACCACGGTCTCGCGCAGATCGGCCAACGAGTCCACCCGGCCTTCGACCCGCACCACCAGCGACTCGTCGCCCTGGGCCAGCCGTCCGGCACCGTCGTTGCGGTTGTTGCGTTGCAGGGCTTCGCGCAGTTCGTCGACCGTGATGCCGCGGGCGTTCATCCGCGCCGGGTCCGGCGCGACCTCGTAGGTTCGGACCTCGCCGCCGAGCGCATTGACATCGGCCACGCCGGGCAGCGTGCGCAGGGCCGGGCGGATCACCCAGTCGAGCACCGTCCGCCGCTCCGCAAGGCTGTGGGTCTCGCTGTCGATCGTGAACATGAACATCTCGCCCAGCGGCGTGGTGACGGGCGCCAGCCCCCCGTCCACCCCCGCCGGCAGGTCCGGCATCACGTTGCCCAGCCGCTCGGTGACCTGCTGGCGGGCCCAGTAGATGTCGGTGTTCTCGTCGAAGTCGACCGTGATGTCGGCGATCGCGTACTTGGACACCGAGCGCACGATGCGCTTGTGCGGGATGCCGAGCATCGCGAGTTCGATCGGGATCGTGATCCGCTGCTCGATCTCCTCCGGGGTCATGCCCGGCGCCTTCAGGATCACCTTCACCTGGGTGGGCGAGACATCGGGAAAGGCGTCGATCGGCAGTGTCCGCCAGGCTTGCGCGCCGCCCACGATCAGCGCGATCGTCGCGAGCGCCACCAACAGCGGCTGGCCCAGCGACAGGTTCACCAGCCGCGCGATCATGGCCGCGCCTCGCTGGCCAAGGCCTTGAGCGCCGACACCCCGGCAACCGCCACCCGATCGCCGGCGCGCAGGTCGGCGTCGACCAGCACCCGCTCGTCCTGACGGTCGCGCACCGACGCGTCGACGATCCGCACGCCCCCCTCGGTCGCGCAGAACACCACGGTGCGTCCGCGCCAGGTGGTGACAGCGGCCGAGGGCACGCTCCATCGGGCACGATCCGCGTCCGACAGCCGCAGCTGCGCCTGCAGCAGTTCACCGGGCCGGATCCGGTCCGCGCCCGATCGCGGCTGCGCGCGGATCGTCACGGTCTGTCCCGCATTGACCGCCTCGCCGATGGCACTGACCCGGGCGCTCACGCCGCGCTCGGGCCACTGCACCTCGTCGCCGATCCTAACCCGCGCGGCCGCGTCCGGGGTCGCCTTCAGTTCGAGCCAACGCTCGTTGCCCTGGGCGATCCGAAAGAGGGGCGCGGCGGCCTCGACCCGTTGTCCGTTGGCCGCGCCCACCTCGAGCAGCACGCCCGAGACCGGGGCTCGCAGCGCGATCTGGCTGGTGCCGGACGCGGTCGCACCCTCTGGCGCGGGCAGGCCGCTCAGCGCGAGTTGGGCACGACGCTCGGCCAGCAGCGCCTCGGCCTCCGCCAGGCGTGCCTGCGCGGCGCGCGCGCGGGACTGCGGGATCAGTCCTTCCGCGACCAGGCGTTCGTCGCGATCGAGCGAATCGCGCGCCAGGTCGCGCTGCACGCGAGCCTGCTGCCATTCGCGCTGCCGTTCGGCGAGTTGACCGGCCGTCAGCAGCGCCAGTACCTGGCCGCCTTGCACACGGTCACCGACCGCGAGTTCGATGCGGTCCAGGCGCCCGGCCAGCGGCGCCGCGACGAGCATCTGGCGCGCCGCGGGCACCACGACCTGGCCGGGCAGACTGAGGCTGCCGGCGGTGGCGGCCTCGACCTTGGCGAAACGCAGGCCCAATCCCACCGATTGATCGGCGGAGACCGCGAGTCGGGTGGCGGTCGTCTGGGCGCTCGATGCCGTGAGATCAGGAACGAAGAAACTGCCCGCCATGCCGATGGCGAGCATCAGCAGGCGGCGAGGGGGAACGACCATGGGAACTCCCGGGACGCGTCGGCCGTGACGGCCGGAAGCGACCGCCGTCACCCGCTTGGCGGGCGACGACGGCGCGTCGGACTACCGGGAGAGCAGGGGGGGCGCGTGCGCCAGAGCGGGCAGCCCCGGGCGATGCCGCGCGTGCCCGTGTCCGGGTTCGCGCGCCGCGTCGATCCGCCGGACGCCGACGTCGTCGAGACGCGTCGGGGTGGGCGGTGTGCCGGGAGAAGTCAGGCGGTCGGTGTCCGCGACGATGTCATGGGCGCGGGAGTTCGGCACCCCGGAAGCGAGTCCGACCTCGGGCGTCTCGGGTGGCCGGACGTCTCGTGCGAGACCCGCGGGCGTGGCCAAGGTCTCCGCGGAGGGGGGCAGGGTCGACGCGATGCCGGTCGACACGCCATGCAGATGCCAGCCGCCGCGCGACGACGCGCCCGCGTGCGCGTGCACGAACGGTGCGACCGTCTGGATCCAGACCAGCAGCACGAGCAGCAGGGCCCGCAGCCAGGGGGCCGTCGGGCTCGTCCGATCGCGCGCCGGCAGTCGGTCTGGAGAGAACATTCCGGAATTCTACCGGTGACTGGCACCCGCACGCGAGCGACACCGGCCCCGGGGGCGCTAGGCCCATCGCCGAACTGGTACCGTACGGGCCGCGGACCGCCCCGGGTCCGTGCCACATCAAACACAGGATCAGGAGACACGCATGAGCGGTTCGAGCCGACAACCCGACACCCCGACGCACGAGCGTGACGTCGACTCCAGGCGGCGTCGCCTCGCGATGGGCCTGCCCTTGGCGCTGGCCGGCCTCGGCACGGCCAGCGGCGCGCGGGCCCAGTCCGGCTGGCCCAACAAACCGATCCGGATGATCGTGCCGTACACGCCTGGCGGATTCACCGACAACATGGCGCGCGCGGTTGGCGAGCCACTGGCGCGGGTGCTCGGGCAGCCCGTCGCCTACGACTACAAGCCGGGCGCCAACAGCATCATCGGCGTGGACCTGATGGCCAAGGCGCCCGCCGACGGCTACACGCTCTCGACGGTGATCGCCGCGCATTCCGCGAACCCGTCGCTCTATCCGAAGCTGCCCTTCGATGCTCAGAACGACGTGATCACGGTGGCCACGATCGGGGTGGCGCCGCTGATCCTCGTGAGCAACGCCAGCTTCCCGGCGAACAACATGAGCGAGCTCGTCGCCTACGTGAAGGCGCGGCCCGGGCAGTTCAACTTCGGCTCGAGCGGCCGTGGCGCGGCCGCCCACCTGGCGATGGAGGCCTTCATGGCGCAGCACGGCCTGAAGATGCAGCACGTCCCGTACAAGGGCACGCAGCCGGCGCTCACCGACCTGATCGGCGGGCAGATCCAGCTGCTGTTCGACGTGCCCTTGTCGATGTACCAGCACGTGAAGGCGGGCAAGATCAAGTCGCTGGGTGTGTCCAGCGACAAACGCCTGCCGGGTTATCCGGACCTGAACACGCTGGCCGAGGGGGGGGTGCCGTTCATCGCGAACACCTGGGCGATGGTGCTCGCCCCGGCCCGTACGCCGACCGAGATCGTCAACCGGTTGAACACCGAGATCAACAAGATCCTGGCCTTGCCCGACGTGCGCACCAAATTGGAAAGCACCGGTGTCGTGCCCGGTTCGGGCAGCCCGGCCGACGCCGCGGCCTTCCTCGCGTCGGAAGTGGCGCGCAATGCGAAGGTGATCAAGGACGCGAACATCAAGCTCGACAACTGAGCAACCGGAGTCGGACCGTGATCTACCAGCACCGTTGCATCATCGCCCGTGGCGGTCGCCTCGAACGACGCAACGAGGTGTTCCAGCGCGAGATGCTCGCGGCGCTCGACGATCACGGTTCGGTCCTGCTGGGCGCCTGGGAGGTCTGGGTGGGTCCCGAGGCGGGCACCGCGGTCTGGCAGCTGCGCCAGTTCGACAGCCTGTCGGCCTGGGAGACGCACCAGGATCGGGTGCGCGAGGACCGCGCGCACTCGGGACGCCAACGCCAGCTCTACCCGAACCTGGACGCGGTGGACACGGCGCTGCTCGTGCCCGCCGACCGTTCGCCGAGCCTGCCGCGCGAGTGGCCCGAGCTGGCTCGTGTGCCGGAGATGCCGCGTGGCGTCTACGAACAGCGCCTGATCCACATCCGGCCTGGCGCGGTGGCCGATCATCACGACCTCTACCACGACGAGGTGCTGCCGGCGCTGGCCCGACACGGCTCGCGACTGGTGGCGTGGTTCGACACGCTGGTGGGGCCCGGGTCGCTGAACGCGGGCTCGCACCGCAGCGTGGAACTGCGTCGCTTCGACGACCTGGCGGCGTGGCAACGATGGCGCCAGGCCCAGGACGACGACCCGGCGGTGCGCACCTTGTTGCGCACCCGATGGCCCGCGCTGGTCGAGCGCGTCGACAGTGTCCTGTTGCGCCCGATGAGCTACAGCCGGCTGCGCTGAAGCACGGGTGCGGTCCGGTTGGCGCGCCGGCCGCTTGCCGGCGCTTCGCCCGCGGCGCTAGGATGGTCCGCGGCGATCGAGCCGCCCTTTCGAGCCAGCGACCCATTCGAACGAGGCCCCTGACCCGCGGGCCCGGACACCAGGAGACACGCACCATGACCCTCTCGTTTCGCCATCGCCGCCGTGCCCTGTTGACGGGCGCGCTGGCCGCCTTGTCGGCGAGCCTGCCCGTGGGGGCGCAGGCACAGGCCTACCCGAACAAGCCGATCCAGATCGTCGTCGGTTTCGCGGCCGGCACCACCACCGACACCATCGCCCGCGTCTGCGCCGATCACCTGCGCGCCAAGCTCGGACAACCGGTGGTGGTGATCAACAAGCCCGGCGCCAATGGCGTGATCGGCGCCACCGAGGTCGCCCGCGCGGCCCCCGACGGCTACACGCTGCTGGCGACGAACACCAGCAGCATGACCGTCAACCCGCACCTGTATCGCAAGCTCGGCTACCAGATGAACGATTTCGTTCCGGTGGCGATGGTCACGCAGGCGCCCCTGGTGCTCACGGTGAACCCCACGAACGAGCGCCTCGGATCGGTGCGCACGGTGGCCGACCTGGTCAGTTACGCGAAGGCGAACCCGGGGGCGCTGAGCTACGCGGGCGCGGGACCGGGCAACATCACCGGGCTCACCTTCCGGATCCTGAACAACCACGCGGGCATCAAGGCCAACGAGGTGCTCTACAAGAGCGCGGTCGCCTCGCAACTCGCGGTGCTGAGCAAGGAGGTCGACGCCTTCATCGACACGCCGCTGGCGGTGCCGCACGTGAAGGCGGACAAGCTGACCGCCCTGGCGGTCACCAGCCCGAAGCGCTGGCGCGATCTGCCCGATGTGCCGACGATGCGCGAGGCGGGTTTCCCGCAGATCGACGTCACCTTCTGGCTGGCCTTGTTCGCGCCGGCGCAGACCCCGCCCGCGATCATCGAGCGGCTGCACGCCGCGCTGGCCACGCTGAAGGACGATCCGGCGCTGGTCAAGCAGCTGCTGCCGCACGGCGACGTCGAGATGACCGCGCCGAAGGAGTTCGGCGATCGCCTGCGCGCCGAGTCGGCGATGTGGGCCGAGATCATCAAGCGCGAGAACATCGTGCTCGACTGAGCGTGAGATCGGCGCCCGCCGGCCGCGCGCCGGGGCGGTGCCGATCCCGCGGGCGCCGGCGCCTGGCCGGTGCCCCGGGCGCCGCTCAGAACGAGCGCGGCAAGCCGAGCACGTGCTCGGCCACGAACGACAGGATCAGGTTCGTGGAGATCGGGGCCACCTGGTACAGGCGGGTCTCGCGGAACTTGCGCTCGACGTCGTACTCGCACGCGAAGCCGAACCCGCCATGCGTCTGCAGGCAGGTGTTGGCGGCCTCGAACGAGGCCTTCGCCGCGAGGTACTTCGCCATGTTGGCCTCGGCGCCGCAGGGCTGCTTCGCGTCGAACAGCTCGCAGGCGCGAAAGCGCATCAGGTTGGCCGCCTCGATCTCGATGTAGTTCTCGGCGATCGGGAACTGCACGCCCTGGTTCTGGCCGATCGGGCGGCCGAACACCACGCGTTCGCTCGCGTACTTGCGCGCGCGCTCGATGAACCAATAGCCGTCGCCGATGCACTCGGCGGCGATCAGCGTGCGCTCGGCGTTCAGGCCGTCCAGGATGTACTTGAAGCCCTTGCCCTCCTGGCCGATGAGGTTCTCGACCGGGATCTCGAGGTTGTCGAAGAAGAGCTCGTTGGTCTCGTGGTTCACCATGTTCGGGATCGGGCGCACCGCCAGGCCCTTGCCGATCGCCTCGTGCAGGTCGACGATGAAGATCGACATGCCCTCGGACTTCTTGGCCACCTGGTCGACCGGCGTGGTGCGCGCCAGCAGGATCATCAGGTCGGAGTGCTGGATGCGCGAGATCCAGACCTTCTGGCCATTGACCACGTAGCGGTCGCCCTTGCGCACCGCGACGGTCTTGATCTTCGTGGTGTCGGTGCCGGTGGTGGGCTCGGTGACCCCCATCGACTGCAGCCGCAGTTCGCCGGTGGCGATGCGCGGCAGGTAACGCTGCTTCTGCTCGGGCGAGCCGTGGCGCAGCAGCGTGCCCATGTTGTACATCTGGCCGTGACAGGCCCCGGCATTGCCGCCGCAGCGGTTGACCTCCTCCATGATCACCGAGGCCTCGGCCAGACCCAGGCCCGAGCCGCCGTACTCCTGCGGGATCAGCGCGGCCAGCCAGCCGGCCTTGGTGAGCGCGTCCACCGCGGCCTCGGGATAGGCACGGTCGTGATCGACCTTCTGCCAGTAGGCCGAATCGAACTGGTTGCACACCGCGCGCACGCCGTCGCGGATGTCGGAATACCGGGAGTCCAGGGGGGACATGGGATGTGTATGCTCTTGAGTTGATTGATGAAACCGGCGAATTATCCGCCAACGGGGAAAGCGTTGCTCGCGTTGCATTCCATCCGCGTCCTGGACCTCACCCGCGTGGTGTCCGGCCCCTGGTGCACCCAGGTGCTGGCCGATCTCGGCGCCGACGTGATCAAGATCGAACGGCCCGGCCCGGGCGACGACACCCGGCGCATCGGGCCGGCATTGACCGGGCCGGACGGTCGGCCTACCGGCGAGGCCGCGTATTTCATTGCCTGCAATCGGGGCAAACGATCGATCACCGTGGACATCGCCACCGAGGCCGGGGCCGCGCTGGT
>WBZM01000107.1_pt1 | contig 136350 bp, 115 predicted proteins | sample 5204271 | NCBI WGS metagenome assembly WBZM01 (sample SAMN12344346, study PRJNA552823) | activated sludge metagenome | biome: Activated sludge suspended growth; feature: Nitrification reactor; material: Wastewater; isolation source: activated sludge from nitrification reactor of wastewater... | reverse complement strand
TGAATGTAAAACTCCCTTTTGAAAATTATAAATATGCATCCTTCTTCATCATCATCTTCTCGGTATTAGTAGGAGCAGGTTTAATTTATTTCCTGCGCCAAAAGAGATTCAGATCCTCCTAATTTTATTTCGAATAAGCAGTTTCAATAACTTGCGCCCCGGATATTGACTCTATTTAGGTAGCTTAACAAACAATAAAAAAGACAAACAGATACAATTCGGTAATCATGTAGAAATAATCCTTGAAAATTGAGCTAATTACCAACCAAAGAGGCAATTATATACGTTAATATTTATATGTTTTCTGAAACGTAATCCATATTTATCAAAAAACTTTGTTTCTTTGCAAAATAATATTAAAATATAGCTGAAAATGGAGATCACGGCAGGATTTATAACTGACTTTTTGGGCGGTACGATCATCGGGGATAGGAATGTTGTAATCAATGGAGCAAGTACAATTGAAGGAGGCAGGCCGGGAACCATCAGCTTTCTTTCCAACCTTAAATACGAAGAATATATATACAATTCTGAAGCTTCTGCCATTCTGGTTGACAACTCCTTTGAACCCTCCTATCCCGTAAAAGCAGCCCTGATCAAAGTGGAGAATGTATATGAATCTCTGGCAAGACTGCTTGACAAATTCAATGTCACTACAGAAATCGAGCGGCATATTAGTCCGAAAGCCCATATCGATGACAAGGCGGTTTTGGGCAACAATGTTGGTGTCGGAGTTTTTTCGGTTATTGAAGAAAATGTGCGCATTGGCGATAACGTAGAAATCGAAAATCAGGTAACCATCGGCCAGGGTGTAACCATTGGTCAGGGCACAATTATCAAGTCAGGAGTGAAAATTCTCGAAGGGTGCGTGATTGGTGCTAATGTCATCATACATAGTAATACTGTGATAGGAAGTGACGGTTTTGGCTTTGCGCCTACCGGGGAAGGGAATTATGTCAAGATACGCCAGCTCGGCAATGTTGTCATTGAAGATGATGTTGAGATTGGATCCAATTGCAGTATAGACAGGGCGACATTTGGCAGTACCATCATCCGCAAAGGAGCCAAGCTGGACAATCTTATCCAAATCGCCCACAATGTAGAAATAGGTAGTAATACTGTCATCGCTGCACAAACCGGCATTGCAGGAAGCGCCAGAATAGGTGAAGGTTGTAAAATTGGAGGGCAGGTAGGAATTGTAGGGCATATTCAAATCGCCGATGGAACTCAAATCCAGGCCCAGTCCGGTGTCCAATCTGCCGTTAAGAATAAGAACAGTAAGCTGTTCGGCTCACCGGCACTCGATTATAATAATTATCTGAGATCCTATGCAATCTTTAAAAATCTGCCTGCCCTGGCAGAAAAAGTGGAGAAAATAGCCAGACCCCATCTCGGAAAGGCCAACGAGCCTGACGCTTGAGATAAACTTTATTCAATTTCATATTATATTCTTACTTTTGCCAAAATTTATAAATTTAATTTCTGGCTTAACAACATTTTATGTTGCAAAAAACAATAAAGGATAAGGTTAGCATAAAAGGAATCGGCCTCCATACCGGCAAAACCGTTGAAATGACCTTTATTCCGGCTGCTGAAAACCACGGTATAAAATTTCAACGCATCGATACACCCGAACAGGTTATTATTCCGGCTGATATTTTAAGAGTAGTATCAACCAATCGGGGAACAGCCATCAGCTCAGGCGAAATCACCATCTACACAATTGAGCATGCATTGGCGGCACTTACAGGCCTTGGAATAGATAACGTGCTTATCGAAATAAATGGTCCTGAAGTACCAATCCTCGATGGAAGTGCAAAACCATTTGTCGATGCAATAGAACAAACAGGCATCGTAGAACAAAACGAAGAAAAAGATTATTTTATCATAACAGAACCCATCTCCTACAAGGATGAGACTACAGGAAGTGAAATGATAGCCTTACCGGGCGATGATTTCGAGGTGACTACTATGATTGATTTTGCCTCACCTGTTTTGGGAGAACAATTTGCCAAACTGGACCATATTAGCCAGTTCAAGGAGGAGATTTCAGCCTGTCGTACCTTCGTATTTCTGCATGAAGTAGAGAAGTTGCTCAATCAAGGGCTGATCAAAGGAGGCGACCTGGATAACGCCATAGTTATAGTGGATAGAATGATGAACCAGCAGGAACTGGATGACTTAGCGAAAAAACTGGGCAAACCAAGCGTCAAGATAGAAAAGGAAGGCGTTCTTAATACGCTCAAGCTGCATTTCAGTAACGAACCGGCAAGGCATAAACTATTGGATGTAATTGGTGACATAACCTTGCTGGGAAGGCCGATCAAAGGAAAAATAGTTGCTACCAAACCGGGACATTCTGTCAACGTGGAATTTACCAAACTTCTGAGGAAGGCTGCCAACGAGCAGAAAAAGTTGAAAGGTAAGCCAATCTATGATCCAGACAAAGATGCTGTGATGGACACCACCCAGATCATGGGTATGCTGCCTCATAGGCATCCATTCCTTATGGTGGACAAAGTAATCGAAATAAACGAAAACTATGTAGTCGGTGTAAAGAACATATCGTTTACTGAAGCATGTTTTCAAGGACATTTCCCCGGCAATCCGGTATTTCCCGGTGTATTACAAATCGAAGCAATGGCTCAGACCGGTGGAATTCTTTGTCTTTCTCTGATGCCCGATCCGGAAAATTGGGATACCTATTTTCTAAAAATAACCAACGCCAAATTCAAACAAAAGGTTGTCCCCGGAGATACAATGGTTATCAAAATGGAACTCCTGGAACCTATACGACGTGGAATCTGCCATATGTACGGTATTGCCTATGTAGGCAACAAAATTGTATCAGAAGCCGATCTCACCGCTCAAATTGTTAACAGGACAACCATTAAATAATGACACCGAAATTTTCAGATATCCATCCCAATGCTCAAATAGGAATCGGCACTCAGATCAACAACTTCGTAACCATAGAAGACGATGTACAAATCGGCGAAAATTGTTGGATCGGATCAGGTGCCGTAATCATGAAGGGCGCCAGGCTAGGCAATAATGTCCGTATATTTCCGGGTGCCATCATTGCCGGAATACCGCAAGACCTGAAGTTTCAAGGAGAGGAGTCTCTTGTCGAAATCGGAAACAATACAACAATCAGGGAATATGTCACGGTCAACCGGGGTACAGCAGCAGCAGGAACAACCATCATTGGCGAAAACTGTCTGATTCAGGCCTATTGCCATGTTGCCCATGATTGCAAAATTGGCAACAACTGCATCATGTCCAACAATACAGCCCTTGCAGGCCATGTTGTACTCGAAGACTATGCAATAATAGGAGGCATGTCAGCTGTACACCAATTTTCACGTATAGGTTGCCATACCATGATTGGAGGATATAGCAAGGTTAGAACAGATGTCCCCCCCTTTATCAAAGCAGCCAGGGACCCGCTTTCCTATGCAGGAGTCAACTCTATCGGTATGAAACGCAGAGGATTTACCCAGGACCGGGTACATCATATCCAGGATATTTACAGGATCCTGTTTGTTCATGGGACCAATTTCCATAAATCCATCGAACAAATCGAAAACAATATTCCGAATACAGAAGACAAGACTTATATTCTCAACTTCCTCAAAAGCAGTACCAGAGGATTGATCAAGGGTATTTAATCAAAAATACCTCTTATGATTCCAAAGGTTGAAGTTATCACTTGCAAGGAGATTGGAAAAAGATATTCATACGAATGGGTATTAAGGGACTTTGATTTTCAATTTAAAAAAGGAGAATGCTACGCTATCCGTGGCCCGAATGGCAGCGGAAAATCCACCCTGCTAAAGATCCTCAGCGGTTACTCGACCCCTTCAAAAGGAAAGATATGTTATTCAAGTGGAAATACCGACATACCTACAAGTGATATTTACCGACATATCGCATTTTCAGCACCCTATATTGAGCTGATTGATATTCTGACTGTTGATGAACTGTTGGATATGCACCATGGTCTAAGACCATTTATTAATATGGATACTGTCCGTGAAACTATCAAAAATCTACCTTTCAAAAATATGGTCCGGAAGAAAGTTGAAGAGCTCTCGTCAGGAATGAAACAGCGATTGAAACTCATCCTTTCCATTATGTCTCAATCCTCTGTAATCCTGCTGGACGAACCGGGGAGCAACCTGGATGACGACGGGAAACAATGGTTTGAAGAACTGCTGAAGCCAAGAATCAAGGACCACATCGTAATCATTGCATCTAATGAAGAGTCCGATCTGCGTCTGGCCCAACATCTGATTAAAATTACAGACTATAAGAAAGCAAAACAATCATAGGATCACCTAAGGTCAAAACATTTCGAAATAATCAGGTAACACCGCCGCATTTTTAAAAACCTCCAAATAACAAACCCCTACTCTACTTCTACAATCTCCTCAGCGATCTGATATCTTCCCCCTGTGAGTTTACTATATATTCTTGCAACCGTATGGACATCCTTTTGGCAATACACACGAATCCTTTCCAGATCTTTATCCTCCCAATATACTTTTCCCACCATGGAACCATCGATATCATCCTTAGGTGTAGGAATACCGAACAACTCAGCCATTAAGGCGAGAGAAATGTAGTGCTTGAAATCTCCAAACTTCCATTCTTCAAGGGTATCAACAAGATGATTGACCTCCCAGGGCTTTTTCCCATTCAGCTGGAAGGTTGGCGGAAGATGTAACTGATGAATCATTGCTCTCCTACATATATACGGGATATCAAATTCCTTGATATTGTGCCCACAAAAGGTATGTTTCTTTGGATCGTGAAAATGCTTCGCTACCAGATTCAAAAAATCCGTCAACAACTGTTTCTCATCGTGCCCATAAAAGGATTTAACTCTGAAAGCGGCTTGTTTTGTGGTTGAATCAAAAGTGTTGTAGCCGATTGAAATACAGATTATTTTCCCGAATTCAGCAAAAATTGCTGCTTTATCCTTGAACAAATTACCATATAGGTCATCATTGACTTCATCGGATTGTCTGATCCACCCGGATGCCTTTTTCCGCCAAAATGCCTGCATGGCAGGGTTCAATTCAAGATACTCTCCTACTGTGGAAACTGTCTCGATATCGATAAACAACAAAACAGATGAGCTCATAACAACCTTAATTATATTAAATTAATGAAGAAAGGAGAAAAAATACTGACTTCCCGCCATCCAAATAATAGTGGTATACTATTAATTTTATCAATTAAAAATACAATACATTTGCATTTTGAAACTTATTTATATCAAAAAAGATTTTCATATTAATTTAAATCTATCAAAATGGAAGAAAGAGGTTTTAACAATACTTACAAAGCTATAAGTATTACAATTATATTGCTATTATTGGCTTTGAGTGGCTACCTGCTGTATGACAAAAGCCAAAGCGCCAATACCATTGCCAATCAGGAAGCAATGATTGTTGAAAAGGAGAAAAGCAGAGCAGACCTGGAGAAAACCTATTATGAAGCTCTGGCCAACCTTGAGCAAATGAAGGGCGACAATGAAGAGTTAAACGGCAGGATAGATAGCCTCAAGACAGAGTTGAAAAAACAGCGGGACCAAATTGTCTCCCTGATGCAAACCAGCAAAGACTATCAGGCAATTAAAGGAAAAATTGCTTCCATGAAGGCCGAATCCGAAGAATACAAAAAACAAATTGAAGCCCTCAGAAGTGAAAATGAAACCTTATCCAGGGCCAATCAACAGCTTAATACCGAAAAGGAAATTCTCACTGGTGAAATCAACAAAGAGAGAATGACAAATGATGAAATTTCGGCCCGCAATGCCTCCCTCGAAACGGAAAAAGCCAATATTGAAACCGAAAGGGCAAGACTGAATAAAAAAGTGGATAAGGCATCCGTTATTAAAATTTCTGATATTCTCGTCGAAGGTTACAAATTGTCTTCCAAAGGGAAGGAAGTTTCAAAAAGGTTTGCAAAAAATATCGATGGATTGAAAATTTGTTTTAAAACCAACCAAAATGAACTCGTGGAGGCAGGGCGTGAAAAATTCTTCATTAGGATAATCAATCCAACAGGCGAAACAGTCAGTGTTTTAAATGCAGGCTCAGGGGTAATCAAGGCATCCGAAGATGGCGCCGAAATCCCGTATTCGCTACTCAAGGAATGTAACTACGAAAACGCAGATGCTGTAGCATGCGCCAACTGGCAACCCAATTTTCAGTTTATAAAGGGTTCCTATGAGATTCATGTATATAATAAAGGGTATATGGCAGGGAAAAGTACTTTCACTCTGAAGTAGATGCTTCAGTGCGAATATTGAAGGACGTAAAGGCATAAAGATTGGATCCAAATGCTTTGTATCTTCCCGTCATTGCAGCCCAAAATTACTTCAATGATTGAATGTAGTGTATTCTTAAAAGCGTGATCGGTTCATTTCCGGGATAAATTTATCCTGATAAGCAAGAGACTTATGGAAGAAGAATGATCAACTTCTTCCCTGTTGCCGGAAGATCCCGATCAATAATCCATGGATTTAAATACCTGAGCATCCGGTAAGTCGAACCATTTTCGATGGCAAATGCTGTCAGGTCGGGGATTGCCCCGGTTACTTCTATCTGCCTTGTTGTAGTCAATGGTTTATAAAGTTCTACCTGGTCAATGTCATAACCGAAATTGGAAGGACTACTCATCACCTCTTTAATAGCCAGAATACGGAAGATGTATTTAGAGGTCTCCGGATTGAGATACAGATCATAGAAATTATTGACTTTCTGTGCCTTCAACTCTCTATCAATCCTACCACCTCCGCCATTATATGCAGCAGCAACCAGTGTCCAGTTGCCAAATCTGTTGTACAGGGTTTTGATAAACTTGCAAGCAGCCCGGGTCGCAAGCTCTACGTTGTATCGTTCATCTATCTTATCATTGACGATTAAGCCCAGCTCTTTTGCCGTGGAGGGCATCAATTGCCAAAAACCTTTTGCACCTGCAGGGGAAGTGGCATTACTGAAATTACTTTCGACAGGAACAAGATATTTGAAATCATCCGGAATATTCTCCTCCATCAATATTCTTTCTATCAATGGAAAATACCTTCCTGCCATCTTGAGGTTGAGCAAGGTGGAGCCATGGAGGTAAGTATTCATTACCAGCTCCTTATCAAGTCGATCCCTTACATCCTGATTGGCAACAGGAACAAGTTCTCCGGCAAAATCAAAAGGTCGATTGATGGATGGAGATTTAATAGCCTGGGGTAGTGGCTCCTGTTCAAAGGCATCATGAAGTGTTATGGATGCAATCGAAATCAAAGCAACACCCATAAGATATAAGAAAATCTTTTTAAAATCTGTTTTCATTCCTGAGATATTAAAAAATCAAACCTTCAAAGTAGCTAATAATCTTTTGATACTATAACGACCTGAACCATTGACTATTATCATCAACAAGCCGCCCATGATAGCAATATTCTTCATAAACATAATAGCCTGAATACGCTGAACCTTCACCGGATCATTCCAAAAAGAATGGACAATCAAAGTAACCGGCAGATAATACAAAATCAAAAGGATTGCACCAAAAGATGATCTGTAACCTATCAACACCATCAAACCACCCAACACAAGCAATATAATGGCACCTACGAGCAAGAGATCTTGTCTCCATGTCAGACCATACATTGACATGGTTGCTTTTGTCATATGAAAATAATATATGGAGTCATAAGCTTCATAAATAAAAATAGTCGCTATGAAAATACGGCCCAGCAGGTCCAGAAAATCCTTCATTGTGATTGAATTAGGCTAATGATAAAAATCACCATTTCAATTAAGCAAAATCCTCTGAATCCTGCCTAATTACAAAAATACATTTTTATCCTTAAACAGCATCCTTCCTCAGGAAATAACAATCTTTCACACAACAACACAAACTATTGAATATCATGTTTTTACGAATTAGCTTTAACTGAGATCAAAAAATGAGCAAATTTTATTAAAAATATTTGTATAGCATACTATATTGTATTTCAATAATATACGCTAAATTGCCGCTCAAATTATTTAACAAATAATTAAAATCGGCATAGAATTTGCTATATATTAATTACTGATAATCTGTGATTTTTTTTCTGAACACTCACAAACGTAATCGTTGCAATTATCGTTAATAATATTATCAACAATTTAATCCACTTTTAGAACATTTTTTTATGTATTTAGTAAAAACTCCTTCATTTGTCAAAAGATTTATCCCTTTGGCATTATGGGGAATACGGCCAGGAGAAAAAAAAATATTTTTAACATTTGATGATGGACCGATACCGGAAGTGACTCCTTGGGTGCTGGATAGGCTGGATGAGTTTGATGCCAAGGCTACTTTCTTCTGTGTTGGAGAAAATATCCACAAACATCCAGAGGTGTTCAATGATGTTATTGAGCGCGGACACGGTGTAGGCAGTCACACATACAACCACTTGAATGGTTGGGAAACTGACAATCTGGAATATCTGCTGAACGTAAAAAAGGCAGCACAAATGAGTCATTCGGTCCTGTTCAGGCCTCCATACGGAAAGCTAAAGCCTAAACAGGCACAATTTCTGCATAAGCATTATCAAATCGTGATGTGGGATGTGTTGAGTGGTGATTTTGACCAAAATATCTCGAAAGAGCAGGTTTATAAAAATGTTGTCAATAATGCTGTTGATGGTTCCATTATTGTCTTTCACGATAGTTTGAAGGCAAAGGAGCGAATGGAGTATGCATTGCCTCGTGTACTGGAGTATTTTTCCGAAAAAGGATTCAGTTTTGCGGCAATCCAGGAAAATGAAGCCTACAGTCCGGCCCTTGTGCCTCAATATGCCTGACGATTGCAACATTGGACAGGGGCATTAAGTTGAAAAATACCTCCCCAGGATAATCTCAACAATTTCTGAATAATAAAAAAGCCGTGATAGGATCCCGGCTTTTTTTATTTCACACTGACCAAATCAAAGGCCAAACATACCTTCAGGAAACCGTACGGTGATCAGTCTTTGTTGATGATCAATTCCTTCAATCAAATCGTCGACCAAAGGCACCATTTCTTCGCGATTGTTGATTACAATGTGAGCCATCAGCTGCTCCGGATATTGAGAAATGTCTTGGATGTCAATAAGATATCCCGATGTCAGATCCTTGATACGATAGCCTATCAGATCCTTTTGATCAAAAGGAAGTGTATCTTCATCCGGCGGCAGTAATTCCTCTACAATTCGCTTATCCATGAATAATGGAGCTGTCGCCAATTGACCGGCTGTCTGAGGATCATCGATATCTTCAAATTTGATATGAAAATCATCACCTTCTCCTTCCATCCATTGAATGAAGAGTGGCAGTTTCTGCCCGTACTCTTCCACAAAGAAGTACTCAGCTTCCACAGCAGCTTTGACCGTTGCAGGATAGAGTACAGCGCGCAAGACTCCTTCAAGGCCATAACTCTTTCTTACCTTTCCTACTTCCGTATATTCTTTAAGATGTTGACGGGACATTACTTATATTCCAATAGTGTCTGGATTGCTTTAAAACCGATCTCGGCTTTTTGTTCCCATGGCAAATCAGGATCTTCAGTCCGCTGTGTTGTAAAAAATGCCTGTTCCTTTCTGATCATGCCCACACCCCTGGCATAGGTACGATGTGATGATTTGTACAAGATAATATTATTATCCGCTTCCACGTCAATAATATCAATCATCGGTGTGGCAGTGCCATTATATTCTCCGTTATATTCGTTGGCGACATAGGTATCAGGCCAATCCTTGAATAAATTGATAGCTTTGCCACGAATCAGATAGTTGGCATCGGAGTCAATAAATACCCGGGTGTCCCATCTGCTTCCTGATCGGATCGGGAAAATAAGATCAACAAGGGTTACATTGTCTTCGGTCCTGAGCAGTTGATTGGTTAAGACGGTAAGGCTATAGACACGCAAGACAGACCAGGTCTGATTGACATTTTTCTTTTCCTTGAGACACCGATATACCAACTGGTCGTTTTCATTTCTGAACGTGTCTACTAAAGTTTCACGATATATACCCCGGACTGTATCGACTTCAATAATCCCAAGATTATCCGAATAATAGATCGAGTCAATGCTGTATATCCAGCTCTTATTCAATTCCAATGGATAATATCGATAGGATTCCTTCAATTGCTCTTTATATTTTTCACTCGCTCCGGTATCCAATTCCTTCTCACAAGCCGAAAATATGGCAATAAAGGCCAAACTAAGCAGTAATAAAGATGTAGGTTGGGTTTTCAATACAATATTATTAAAATTCAAATGACACAAAATTACGGGTTCGATATTCAAATCTAAGTCATATCCGAATCGTCAGACGCTTATAGCTTATACACAAACACAGAAATCATTTCGCCACAAAAGTATATAACATTGAAGACAATGTCGAAAATTTTATAGAGATCTAACAAAAGGCTAAAAACAATAGTTTACGACGAAAGCCCATCTTCTTTGAAAACTCTTACATTATCCTGTCCTATCCAATCCATTGTAAATGCGATACTTTCCCGGCCTTTAGCCGGAGAAGGTAGTATGAGGTCGACATCCGGATAAAGGTACAGTTGTCAACAAGGATAAAAATCTGGTGTCCTGATTTATCAGATTACTTCTTAACCCCTTTACCTGATTTATAATCCGTAAAGGCCACTTCAATAAATTTCTGTACTTCGTCAATAGTAGAGAACTGCTCAAAGATGTCGGTTACCTTCCTTGATTTACGATGCGGGTCATTTTGAACGAAATTAATCACATCATCGGCGGTTATTTTATCGCCACTCAGGATAATTAGTCGCTCTATCACGTTGTGCAATTCCCTTATGTTGCCTGTCCAATTGTATTTTTCAAGTACTTTGAAAGCGTCGTTGGTAATTGCTTTGGGCGGAATACCATAATCAGCGCAAATATTGTTGATAAAGTGCTCACTAAGCAACTTTATATCTTCTATCCGATCTGAAAGGGATGGTACGTGTACGATTATTACTGCAAGCCGATGATAAAGGTCCTCGCGAAATCTCTTTGCTTCAATTTCCTTCAATAAATCCTTGTTGGTTGCTGCAATTACCCGCACATCGACACAAATATCCTTCTCCCCTCCTACTCTTGTGATGCGTTTTTCCTGAAGAGCTCTTAAGACCTTGGCCTGTGCTTCAAGGCTCATATCTCCGATTTCATCCAGGAAAAGCGTGGCACCGTCGGCTTGCTCAAATTTACCAATCCTTTGCTTCACAGCAGATGTAAAGGCGCCCTTTTCATGCCCAAACAGCTCACTCTCAATCAGCTCCGAAGGAATTGCAGCACAATTAACTTCGACAAAAGGAGCCGAATTTCTGTTGCTCTTGGCATGAATCCAGCGCGCAACAAGCTCTTTTCCGGTTCCATTGTTTCCGGTTATAAGTACCCTTGCTTCTGTAGGCGCCACACGATCTATGGTCTCATGAATTTTTCTGATGGCCGGTGAGTTACCGATCATTTCAGGTACCTTACATCTTGCTATTTTACTTTGTAGCGTCTTTGTAGTCACCACAAGATTATTTTTGTCGATTGCATTTCGAATCGTAATCAACAATCTGTTGAGGTCGGGTGGCTTTGATACAAAGTCGAATGCGCCTTTCTTCACAGCATCGACTGCCGTATCAATATTGGCATGTCCGGAAATCATGATGACGGGAGTCTCGGGAGCTATTGCATTGATCTTCTCAAATGCCTCAATACCATCCATCCTTGGCATTTTAATATCCAAAAGGATAGCATCGAACTTCTGTTGTTTGACCTTTTCAATACCTTCCAGACCGTCAACTGCCTCTACAACTTCATATTTCTCAAACGACAGGATTTCCTTTAATGTCCGGCGGATACTACTTTCATCATCGATGAGTAAAATTCTTGCCATAATGGTTCTATTCTTTTTAAAAAGGGTTGAATATATCAGGCAAAGTTAAAATACAAATTACACATTAAAAAATTATTTAATATGTAATTTGTAATTTTCCAATTACACATGTTAACATTTTTCTAATATGTCACCGAAAAAGTGATAAAATAAGTTTACACTAAGTCAGGTAAGACTGAGGCTACATAGGGGAAATGTGTATCTAAGTAAGTATGAATTTATTTGGACAAATTGACCATAATGTCTTCCACTTGATAGACCAAATCGATAAAATGCCTATCGCGCTTCAATTCCCGGTCCCTTTTAGCAGGCAGGTCGATATCCACTTCTTCAGCGATGAGTGATGGTGCCTTTTTCATCATATAAATGTTATCTGAAAGGTAGACTGCCTCTGAAATATCATGGGTGACAAAAATGATATACATTTTAAACTGCTCCTGTAATTTGATGAGCAGGTCCTGCATCTGAAGTCTGGTATTGATATCAAGAGCTCCGAATGGTTCGTCCATCAACAGGATTTTGCTATTGGAGAGAAGGCTTCTGGCGATGGCAACGCGCTGGAGCTGACCTCCGGAAAGACCAGGTATCTGGGCATATTTGTGCTGGTGGCCGTCTAGACCTACGAGCTGGATCATCTCCATGGCCTTTTCCTCGCGTTCCTTTTTGGACATACCTTTATATTGCAGTGCCAGGGCCACATTCTCCAAAACAGTATACCAGGGCATCGAACTATATTCCTGGAACACCACACTGACGCGGTTATCGGCACCGGGTTCCTTACCATTGATAAGTACCTTGCCCATGGTGGGAGTCTGCAGGCCTGCAATGTATCTTAACAATGTAGACTTGCCACTTCCTGACGCCCCCAACAGTCCAACAAATCTACCATTGTCAGAAACTTCTGTAACCGCAAAATTCAAATCTTTAATGATATAAGTCGCTCCATTATTGTAGGATTGGGCGACACCACGGAGGTCGATTATCTTCTTAGGTTCATCAAAAGTAGGATAAATATAAGTTGCCATTCAGTGCATATAATTAATCAAAATATAATCAAAATCCGGAATCTGTCAGCTGATCCCAAAGAGATGTTCTTCTAAACCATTCCAGAACAACAGTTCAAGGTCAATTGCCCGTTCGGCTCCCTCACGGAACAGATCGATCGTCTCTTCACTATCCAACCAGGTTTTCACGGCATTCAACATATCAGAATAATGATGATCGTCAAGAGAAATATGAATTGACCAGAATTCCAAATCGGATTCAGTTAGTCCCTCCACTTTCTGAAGTCCCCGATAGATGAGTTCATATTCCCTTGATGTAAAAAATTCAGTCCCCGGGCCCAAAGCGCCCAAGCTTTTGATAAAGCTGTCGTCCTGACACATATTCAGCAGATATTCCACATTGATCAATGTGGATGGAATAGGTTTGGCATTCCGCAGATCCTCAGAAGACGCTCCGACAGCGGCGGCGAATTTCTCGAACAAAACACGATGTGATCCGGCAAGATTACCTGAGCCATGTTCTTCCCATAGATTTTCAATGATAGCCATCCGAGTATTATCATCAGGTATATTTGCAGCACAAGCACACAGGAATCTTGGGAAGTATCCGCAATATATACTGTATTGAATGGCAAACAACCGAAGCTGCTCTTTAGTCAATTCGCCATTATGGATCTTCGTAATCACAGGATGATTCAGAATCTTTTCAATTTTAACCAAAAGATCCTTCTCCATCTCTTTAAGTAAGTCAACAGTCATATCAAGCTTTTTCCAGGCTCTTTTTGGGAACCTTCCTAAAATTTACAAAATCAAAGACAATCCAAAGGGAAATAACAGACATCAATACGGCAATTATCGGGTAAGTCTCACCGAATGCATATGACAATATACCTTTTCTACCCAGAAAGCCGATGAATTCATTAGCCAGTAAGATAATAATAATTCCTGCCACCAAAAGCACAAAATAAGGCTTGATGATCGACAGTATTAATCGCAGTTTGTTATCTTCCGTGAGCTTTCCCGAGGCCTTAACTGACTCTTTCAGATATTTGAAAGGGAAAAGTCGTCGGTCCAACATAGCAAATAATTTGTCCTGAACAAAACCTATGATGATAATAATGAAGAGCATGGCAAACAATTTGGCTATATTGCCTTGTCTGATTCCGGTACGCCACATCAAGGCGCCAAGCCCACCCTCGTTGCCAATACTTTCAATGATGATGATATATGTCCAGGAAATGGCTGTCAACACTCTGATATCATCTGAAAATTTCGACATTACGTGTGGAATATAGACTGTACGTACAATTTGCCATTTGGTTGCCCCGAGTGTATAGGCTGTTTTCAAATAAACATCTTCGACGTCATTGATTCTGGTTACGATGACAGGCAGCATGTATATCAGGATACCAAATGCCAGGAAATGTACTTTCATGGGTACGCCTAACCCGAACCAAACAATAAAAAGTCCTATAACACCTGTCAAAGGGACGAAACGAAAAGCATCAATAGGTTTGGCAAAAAGTCCGTTGAACAGAGGAATAAGGCCTACCAGAAATCCAAAGACTACAGATATGATGATTGCTTCCAGATATCCGCAAATATTTAATCCCAATGACCTGCATAAGTTGACGACCAATTCATTCTCGATAAACACCAGGCCTATCGCGTTTAATACCTTTGAAGGAGAAGGGAGGATACCGGCAGGTACAATTGGTTCCGTACCCAAAGTCAGCAAAAACCACACAAACAGCAACAGTAGAATACCGGCGATTTCCAGGATCAACTTTACTTTGGGGGGGAGAGCGCCTCGCAATTCAAAAAGATTCATCAAAAGTGTATTTTATTGACCACAATAAGGGATTGAATGCAAGAAAAAAGGCAGGAGGATCAACTCCTGCCTTTTGACTATAGATCTTTTACTCTCCGATTAGTTGAAACTCAGTGCGTCTGTTCTTTGCACGGCATTCAGGAGAGGCATTACTCTCACAACCTACAACAGGCTTGTCCATCCCGTTACCTATGATGACAAAGCGGTTTTTATCCATATTATAGGTATTTTCAAGATAGCTGGCAACAGCCTCTGCACGTTTACGGCTCAATTCTACATTTTTCAGTTTATCACCGACATTGTCCGTATTTCCTTCTATCCTGACTCTTGAGTTACCGAAACCTTTTGCCACATCTGCAAATTGCAGGTCAATCAAAGATTTGGCATTTTCGTCAAGGGTATAACTGGCCGTAGGAAAGGTGATGCTTACAGTTTTGGTAGCCACTGCAGGAGCGGTTTTGGCGGAAGCTGTTGCGGGAGAAAATCTGGCATTTCCTTCTCCGGCATTGTCACCGGTTGGCTGAAGAGTAGAGTTAGACACAGCGTAGCTGTTTGACAATGCTCTCCAATTAGGTCGGTTTGCAGGGGCGAGATTCAGTGAATGATATTTATCACCCATTTTGGAATAGAGTGCTTCGCCTGTGATGCCCTTATACTCATTGTTGAGGCCAAAATAATTGATATTGTCTCCATGGTTGGTTAGTCTCAGCGCACTGATCATACCCAAGGCATCCTCCTTGCTCAATTGCATGTTGGAAGCCATGATGGCTGCTGCCTTTTCCTTTGCTGCAGGATTACCGTTGATTTCAGCTACGGCAGTCATCCAGCCGTCATAAAACTTGCGAAGCTTGTCTCTGTTAGCATCGACCCAGGATTTCTTTGCCATAAAGACATCGGCAATGATATTGGATGCAGTTGTTGTGGAAAGCAGTTCTTTGGAACCGGGAACCTCCCTTAGGGAAGCCTGTGAATCCCATACCACAGCAGCATCCACTTTGCCGGATTTGAAGGCCGTCTCAGCATCAGCAGGGGTAGGTACTTCAACCATTTTTACATCAGCAGGCTTTAAGTTGGCAGCTTCCAGCATAAACAATAACAGAGTCTGAGAAGGTGTAGATGGAGTAACCGCCACCTTTTTCCCTTTAAGGTCATTGATACTGTTGATACCTCTGCGGGCGACAACAGCGTCAGCACCTCTCGACCAGTCCAGTTGCATCACCACCTGAGGATCAAATGGTGCCAAACCTTCCATCTCAGTTGCCATAGCGCTGGTCTCATTATTGAATAATTGTACCTTGTCACCCTTGAATGCCTGGCGGGAAGCATCAAAATCATCAATGACATGAAACTTGACCTTCAGGCCAAAATCCTTATAAAATCTGGAGTTCTCGTTTGGCTCTGTACCGTTGTTGAAATACAAGCCTGGTGCAGCATTGCCAAAGGTAAATACCTGAACATTCAGGACATCATCGTCAATTGGCAGGGTTTTGCCTTGTTTTATTGACGAGTCTGTGTTGGAATTATCCGTGGAACTACTACCACCGAAAACGCCTTTATCAATCAGGTATTTTCCACCGAATACCACACCTGAAAGTATGGCCACTACAATTAAGAGTCGGGAGAAGGGAGTTAATCGTGTTGACATTTTGTTGTTTTTTAAAATTATAAAAATCTAAGCTCTTTATTCAAAGAAGGAATCATATTGATTCAATCGTGCTTCTTCTTTTACCGGATGTGGGATGGGAGCGTTCAGATCCAGCACATCATCATCGTCATTGGCCTTATTAATGATCTTGGTTTTTTCGGTTCCCAACAGCAATGATGCGCCCTCTTTTTCCCACATTTCCAGCATTTTGAGTCCTTCTTCCTCAAAGACACCATTTTGCAGATCTACACTGTCCATGAAGTTGGAAGACATCTCCATAAATCGTTCCATTTCACCCATTTTGGCACTCACATCATCGGCTATAGCCTCCAGGGCCTGATCAAACATGGCTCTCTGATCCTTATCTCCTGATATGATGGACATAGCGGATTTCATGGCACTATGGCTGGCACGGATTGCGTTTCTTTCCTGTTCTTTGACTGAGACCTGATCTTTGATGTCCTCCATCATAATCTCACTGTTTTCGTACATCTTGGTAAGAACACGGTAGAGGATTTCCATCTTTTTGTAAAGATCCTCCAATTTCATATTAGAATCTGTCAACCTACCGGCTTGCCGGGATTTTAGAATCATCATGGACTCCTTATTCCGTTCTTTTGCTTCACTTGCCAGATTAAGGTTAGCCGTGATCTGCTTCTTATTGTTCATGATGACTTCTTTAAGCTTGTGCATCTGACCTCTAAGCTTGGATATCTGTTGATCCATCTTCGAAAGGTTATTCTTCAGCGTATCCACATATGATTTTAGGATGCCGATTGGGTCAATCTGAACAAAGATACCTGTAATCCAACGCATGATACTTTTGTACATATACCAAACCAAATTTCTCATTTTAGGATCGAGAACCATATAAAGAATGGCTCCCAAAGCAATGAGCAGGAATGACAGATACAATAAATTGGATGTCAGCGAAATAAGAAAAGGTAGTGTTTTATACAAAAGATACCCCAAACCTGCCAGAATACCTATACCGAAAACAACTCCGGTCTTGCCTTCAGGCCTTTGCCAGAATGATTTAGGCGTAAATGATTGTTGATCCATAAAATTGAAATTAATTATTTATATACGTTTTTATCCTATCGACATCATTCTTGATCTTCATGACAAGACCATCATATGTCACATTAAAATCTGCAATTGTTATTTCGATTTTTTCCCTGGCATTAGAAATCTCGGACTCAAGTGACTTCAACATGTTTTTATGTTCTTCGATTTCAGCCTGCAATTTGTTGATTTGTTCGGTTTTCCCGGAAATCAAGTTATTCAGTTGCCCCAACTCATTTTCCCGGTTTGATATTTGCTTTGACTTCTGGATTTCTACCGCGTTTTTAAATTTGTTTGATTCATCAAGCAAAACATCCAGATACTTTACTGCACTATCCATCAAGCCTTGTGCAGTCGCGCCACTGGCTTTTGCACCGGCAAAGGCACTTAGATATTTGGTTTTCTCATCCATACCTAAATTATCCAGGCCCATCAAAGCCTTTTTGAACTCAAGATAATCAAATCCCGGTTGGTTATTAGCTTCCAAAGCACCAAAAAGAACTTTGTAAAATTGATCAGATTGTTGCCCTTCGGTGTTGCTGCTTGTATGATTTGTCAAGTTTTCCGAATACGCTTTTGAAGTGTCAGTGTTGTTGGTTTCAGCTTTCACTTCTGAATTTGTCTCAGCATTTACCGGTTGGCTGCCATCGTCAACTGCTTCAACAAAAATAGACTTCATTTTCTTTAAAAAATCACTCATTTTGACTCAAAACTATGCAAGAAAAATCAATGGAACTGTATTTATATCGTCCTATACGGATTGCTAAGGTAAGAAAAAAAGCCATAGTACAAAAAATTCGATGTGACGATTCAAAGAAAAGACTACTTTTTACCCTAATAAGTATCAAAAACACGATATTTTTCGAAACATTCCATGAAATTATCGAAATATGTTAATTTTAATTAAATGCCGATAGTTTCCTGGCGGTCAAAAAAATCGACAAAATTCAGTAAATAGTCCGACCAATGGTCTCCCTTTTTTACTTTGAGATCTAATTATAAAGAAATATTCAACCCGGCTTTTCATTCAAATGTTCCAAGAGTAATTTCTGACCTGAACGATAACTTTCGTCGAAACGACTGCAACAACAATCATCATAAACATTTAAAAAAAAATTATACATAAAAATTCAATATATTAAACCAATAATTGTATCTTTGTAATGTAACTTATTGATAATAAGCCATCCCACCATTATTATTAAAAGTTGACTTACAACTATGACCGAAAACAGTCTATTGCAAAGCGAAAAATTATATTTTTCAATCAGTGAGATAGCTGAGTCATTTGGCGTATCTGCTTCTCTCATTCGTTATTGGGAGACAGAATTCACCTTCCTCAAACCCCATAAAAACAGCAAGGGTGACAGGCGATTTACCAAACAGAATATCGAGCAAATCCAGCTTATCTACCATCTTGTGAAGGAAAGAGGCTTTACACTGGAGGGAGCCAAAAACGAAATAAACGAAATCCGAAAAAGGCAAATGACCATCAAGTCACTTTCCAACAAATTAAAATCCATCAAACAAGGGCTGGAAGGTTTGAAAAAGAATCTTGAATAATCATCCAATTTATACTTTCCCTATTGATTAATACCTGAAATTGATTTTCAATCCATCATAGGCTAATTCGACCCCGCCCGGAAGTTTTTGATTTATTTCCTTGTACTGACCCATTTGATGGCTAATATGAGTGAGGTAAACTTTTTTGAGCCGGTTTTCGGAAATAAAATCCAAGGCTTCCTCAAGATTCAGATGTGAATGATGCTTACGATGATGCAATGCGTTGATCACTACTGTATCCATCTCTCTCAAAATGGAGACTGTTTCAGGAACAAAGGTTTTGGCATCAGTCACATAGGCAAAATTGCCAAATTGATATCCCAGGATTGGCAGACGGTCGTGCATGATACGCATGGGCATAACCAACATACCCTGAAAATCAACCGGACTAAATGCTTCAATATTTCTCAATTCAAGCATTGGCAGACCTGCATAGGTTGAAGGTTCGAAGATGTAACTGTTGCGCTTTCTGATCTCATTCAGGACACGTTCTTCACCATAGATGGGCATGACCTTCTTCTGAATATAATTGAAGGGTCGGATATCATCCAAACCGTTGACATGATCGATGTGTTCATGCGTGACAAAAATCCCATCCAGTCGGTCAATATTATTTCCCAGACATTGCAGACGAAAATCCGGACCTATGTCAACCATGAAGGCGCCGGTTTCAAAGCTAACATGAGCCGAGGTCCTGAAACGCCGATCCCGAGGGTCATCCGACCTGCATACCGCGCATGTACAGGAAATGACAGGAACCCCCTGAGATGTCCCCGTACCGGTTAATGTAACAATGCCTTCTTTCCTTTTCATCGTCAATTGGGGACGGAAAATTTGCCGTGCTCACTTTCTTCTTTCCTGATTTGATATAACAGATCTTTCAATGTGAGGACCTTAACCTTATCGGATAGAAATTTATTGATTACAATGACTTTCCTATCCAAAACGATGCAATGCCCGGATTGAAAATTTCCTTTTTCAAAAATCACTCTATAACCCAAAGAATGAATCTCACCGACGAGTGTCTTGATATTGGCCTTCTCCTTATTTGACATAGATATGAAGAGTAATTAACCGCTAAGATAATGTTAATCGGGAAAAAATGAAATTGGCTTTAGAGGGGAGTGACGATATTCCATACCACATCAATCACAAATTGTAGACTTGTACGTTATTTATTTACATTTGCAGTATTAAAGAAAGGATATGCGTCTTTTGATTTTATGCCTGTTGATCACCGGAATTATATATACGGGTATAGGCCAGAGTAACTTTACCGGGGGAATCATCGCCGGAGGAAGTCTCTCACAAGTGACAGGTGACGAAGCATTTGGATATAACAAGGCCTCCTATCTTGTAGGCGTGAAGGCAGGTTACCACTTCAAGACCCGACTCAATATTGAAGTGGAGTTTCTCTACAACATCAAAGGCAGCGCACGTGGACGGCGATTCAACTATCTTCCCTATTGGACCCTTGAATTCAAGTATCTCGAGATTCCTCTTTTGATTGGTTATAAGGACTGGCGCAACACTAAAGGTTTCTACCACATGGTTTTCTATGGCGGGTTGTCCTATGCCAAGATGATTGACAGTAAACTGACCAATCCAAAATACGAGCCCCTTATGACAGGCAACCTCAACAAAAACGAATTTTCCTTTATCCTGGGAGCGACTTACAACGTCAATAAGCACCTGGGATTCACATTCAGGTACAACAGGGCAATCACTAAGGTTTGGGAAAACAGTATTGTTGACGATCGATTTTCCCGCTGGATGAAAAATTATCAAATCAGTCTGGCTGCCCAGTATATGTTCTGATATGGCTATAGAGGCAGTCATAGACCTTGGTACAAATTCCTTCAATTTACTAATCGGCAGATCGGAGGATGGCAAAAAAGAGATCATGTACCGGGAAAGTCGGATCGTCCAGCTGGCAAAGGAAGGCATAACGCCCATTGGAGACGCATCCCTTCAAAGAGCAATGGATGCATTGGATGTATTTCAAGAAAAAATAAGCAACTACAAAGCTGAGAGAGTGCGGGTCATCGGCACTTCTGCTTTGCGGAGCGCTTCAAATAGTGATGATGTAATAAGTAAGATCCGGTCATATTATCATTGGGAAGTTTCAATCATCGATGGTGAGGCAGAAGCAAGGTATATATTTGTCGGCACCATGGAAGCTTTGCAGATATCTGACGAAACTTGCCTGATCATGGACATCGGGGGCGGAAGTGTGGAATTCATTCTTACTAAAGCGGGTAAGATGCTGTGGTGGACGAGTGTGCCTATAGGCGTTCAATATCTTTATCTGCACTTTGGGCGTAATGTCCCTACCATGTCTGAAGAGGTTGCCGCCCTAGAAAGGTTATTGGATCTCGAACTCGCAGGACTAAAGAAAGCCATCAGACAATTCAAACCGGAGCGACTTATCGGAGCTTCCGGTGCATTTGATGAATTACTCCAAATGTCGGCTATTCCTGCCGGAGATAAATTTACCCGATTGGACACTCCAATATTCTATGAAAACTTTGAAAAACTGCAAAAACAAGTCACGGAACGGAGGAATGTATCCACAATGAGAACGGAAGAAAGGCCTGAAATCGTGATGACAGGATTCCTATTGATACGTTACGTATTGCAATTAATTAAGGTCCCGGAAATAATCGCTACGCCCTTTGCATTGAGAGAGGGGGTGTTTTTTATGGGATAAAAAAAAGTTGAAGAGTCCGGGGTCGGATACATTGGGTAAGAGATTTGAGAATTGAAATACTTCTCGGCATGAAGGTGCAAACACCTGGCTTACAATAAGTTATTTTACAGCTTGAAAGAAATCAAATGGAAGAACAGTCGTTGGGTTGACAATTGACATCGATTAGCAAACCTGAATTCACTAAAAGGAATCAACTTTGGCCAATTGCCGGACAGTTAAAACAACGGTACAATCATCAGTACAGCTTAAAATATTTTTGTCACATATATGAAAGCGTCGATGTGTTGATAGAAAGAATTAATAGAATAAAACATTCAAATCAGGGGATTGTAAATAAAAACAATAAATATCTAAATATCTTGTTTTCAAAAATTAACATATTAAAATTTACCTATCAACATCTGACTGTCTAAATAACGAAAACTGAAAAGATTAAGAACAAAACCGCCTTAATCACAGCACCCTTCCTGAACCTGAATAAAATTTTTCATAATAAGGCTCACTCAATGAAGAAATCATAACGCCTTTTTTGACAGTTGCATGTACGAAATAACCATCAGAAAGATAGAGACCGACGTGGGAAACTTTAGGGCCATTAATCTTAAAAAAGACAAGATCTCCCTCTTTCAATTCATTCTTCCTGATCGCCTTCACCCTGGTAGCCATCACCGCTGAAGGCCCGGAAAAGTCTTTACTATATACTTTGTTCATGGCAACTGTTACGAAGCCCGAACAATCAATTCCACTCTTATCCTTCCCTCCTATTCTGTGTGGCACACCCAACCAATCATCTACCAGACGAATGAGCCTTTTATCAGCAGCAAGGCCTTCTGCTCTGAGATAACCTTCCGGAGTTCTGGCCGATGCCTTTTCCCGCTCTGCACCCGATAAATCCTTGTGATGACTTTTAGCGGGAGACCTGCCGGTTGAAATGCTCTTCCTTGGAGAACTACAGGAAACCAAGGAAACAGCTGCAAATAACAATATGATATTAAAGAATTTCATCACTTATATATTAACGACAAAATTAATCTATCATACGTTATTAATCAACATATTAAATGTTAAAATATTCATATATATAAATAAAAATGTATATTTAGCTGGGTAAGTGAGGCTTTTGTACAAAACAGAGGAAAGAGAAGCCGATGATTCATTCAGCCGAAAAATTACTGAAGTTATTTGACAATTTTAATTTATGGTTAATCCAAATACATATATTCATATTATCTTTGTCGCGCAATTTGGTTTCCTGAGTATAATATGCTTTGGAATTAAATGGGAACCGGGTGAGAATCCCGGGCAGTTCCCGCTGCTGTAACATCTTTTCCGTGTTTACGGAATAATGGAAAGGCCTTACATGCCACTGTTTATGGATAAATGGGAAGGCGCCTGACCGCATGATGAAGCCAGAAGACCTGCCTGTTGCGATGTGTTCGATCTTTCGGAGAAAAGGATTGGTACATGGTCAGGGCTTATGCTTCTCGCTTTGTATTTTACTTCTATTCTTCAGAGATAAAATTGATTTATTAACCGGCTATAAAGGCCCAAAATTTTATTCTGATGAAAAAACTATTTTTTTTATTCTTCGCTTCAATTATGATTACTGCCTGTACTAAGGATGATCCGGGGGGGGATCCGGGTATATACGACAATGGTGTTTTTGTAGTCAATGAGGGACCCTTTGGGACCGGAACGGGCACGCTCACATTCATTGGAGATGATGGCAATCTGACCCAAAAGGTCTTCGAAAAGGAAAATGGAAATGTGGTGCTCGGAAACATAGCTCAGTCGATGATCTGGCACAACAACCGATATTATATCGTGGTCAACAATGCCAATAAGATTGTAGTAGCAGATAAGGACATGAAAGTGGTCGGTGAAATCACCGGACTGACAGGTCCGCGTTTCATGGTAGCTCAGGGCAATAAGGCATATATCAGCGAATGGGGAGAAAATTATGAAAAAGGTGGCGTGGCTATAGCAGACTTGACTTCTCTTAAGGTTGTGAAACAAATACCTACAGGAAAAGGCCCCGAAGCCTTACTATTGGATGGCAATCAACTCCTGGTACCAAATGGCGGTTCTTATAACGCCTCCACCTTCGAAACACTACCCGACTCCACCATATCTGTCATCGACATAGGAAGTGAATCAGTGACCAAAGTCATTTCTGTCAAATACAATCCAAACAGTATCATCAAAGCGGGCAATGGATATTTGGTTGCTTCGGCCGAAAAGAGTTTCGGTACCAACAATGGCAGCATATATTTTATCCGTAGTTCTGACAATTCAGTTACGAAGGTTGCAGGAGCAACAACAGGAAGCTATGCGAAACTGCACAAGGTCGATGAAACCAAGTCTGTTGTTATCTCCGGCTTTGCTGAAGCTTTGTTACTAACTTTTGATGCTGCAGCTGTAAGCATGACTCAAAAGGCCCTTGACTTTGCGTATTCAGTGGACTACGATATAAAGCGAAAATTGATATACATCGCTGATGCAGGTGATTTCTCAAGTGAGGGAAAGGTCATAACCTATAATGTAAATGGAACAAAAGAAAAAGAGTTTGCAGCAGGAATTATTCCGGGTAACTTTTGTTTCAGATAATCACCTGGTCAAAGCCGAATAATTCACAGGCTAATCAGTATCCTGATTGCATAAAAAAAAAAGGCGGTCGCAAGGGCCGCCTTTTTTTTACTTTAGCTGACAAATCACAGCCCTACCATGTCTTCCGGCCTTACCCATGCATCAAAATCCTCAGGGCTAACATAGCCAAGTTCTACAGCCACCTGCTTAAGTGTCTTGTGTTCTCTATGAGCCGTCTGAGCTATCTCGGCTGCTTTATAATAGCCGATCCTTGTATTAAGGGCTGTAACCAGCATAAGAGAATGATCCAGGTTGTTCTTTATGTTGGGAAGAATAGGTTCTATTCCCCTGGCACAACGTTCATCAAAGGATACACATACATCGCCTATCAATTTTGCACTGTGAATAAAGTTTCTGATCATCACCGGTTTGAATACATTCAACTCAAAGTGTCCTGTAGATCCACCGACATTGATGGCCACGTCGTTACCCATTACCTGAGCTGCCACCATTGTCATAGCTTCACATTGTGTAGGATTGACCTTACCGGGCATGATGGAACTTCCCGGCTCATTGTCAGGAATAGAAATTTCTCCAATGCCGCAACGTGGGCCTGAAGCCAGCAGACGGATATCATTGGCGATCTTCATCATACTAACTGCAACAGTTTTTAGGGCACCATGTGCTGACACAATGGCATCGTGAGCTGCGAGCGATTCAAATTTGTTGGGTGCCGTAATGAAAGGGATTCCTGTCAGATCGGCGATATGCTTTGCTACATTGACTGCATAACCGGGAGGCGTATTGATGCCGGTGCCTACTGCAGTACCTCCAAGGGCCAGTTCACTGAGGTGCTTGATACTGTGGCGTATATCCTTCAATCCATAATCAAGTTGTGCGGCATAACCGGATATTTCCTGTCCCAAAGTCAAAGGAGTAGCATCCATCAGGTGGGTTCGGCCTATCTTGACGATATGCATAAATTCACTGGCCTTAGCTTCAAGAGTATTCCTGAGCTGCTCAACTCCGGGAATAGTTTTTTCAAGCAACACTTTTACCGCGGCAATATGCATGGCTGTAGGAAAAGTATCATTGGAAGACTGGGATTTATTGACATCGTCATTGGGTTTGATATATTTGTCATCATCCAAGAGACTTCCCCCATTAAGTACATGAGCCCGATATGCAATTACTTCATTAGTATTCATATTGGATTGAGTACCGGAACCGGTTTGCCAAACTACAAGCGGGAATTGATCGTCCAGCTTGCCTTCCAAAATTTCATCACAAACCCTGGCAATAAGATTCTTTTTGTCTTCAGGAAGCACACCTGCCTCAAAGTTGGTAATTGCAGCTGCTTTCTTCAAATAAGCAAAGGCTTCTATGATTTCATGGGGCATCTTGTCCGTATCGCGTGCAATATTGAAGTTTTCAATAGAACGTTGAGTCTGGGCACCCCAGTATTTATCAGCGGGAACCTTAACCTGACCCATTGTGTCCTTTTCTATTCTGAATTCCATATAAATTGAAAATTTGATTAATAAAAATAACAATGAAGTCACAAAGGTAATAATATCAGAGTGTCAATCCCTGTTGGGTTAACCATTCCCTGTAAATATTTGCATTCCTTACATGAGCTTCAAAGGTTTCAGCAAAATTATGTTTACCTGAAGTATCCGGCCGGGCACACATATACAGGTAATTATGTTTATCGTGATTCAACACTGCATCGATTCCTGATTCTGAAGCCATACTGATGGGCCCGGGAGGGAGTCCTTTATTCAGGTAGGTATTATAAGGCGACTGAATAGCAATCTGCTTACTGCCTACTCTTTTTATACTAAAATCATTCGCGGCAAAGACCACTGTAGGATCTGCCTGTAGTGGCATATCCTTTGCAAGACGATTGAGATACAAGCCGGCAATAGCGGGTTTTTCATCATTAGCTCTGGTTTCTTTATCCACAATGGAAGCCAGGGTATAGACTTGTTCCTTTGTCATACCCAGCGCTTTCAACTTATCCATACGGCCGGCTTTTGCCCAAAATCTATCCGTCTCCTTCTTCATTCTACGTAAAAAGTCCTTAGGTTTAGCATTCCAGTAAACCTGATAGGTATTCGGAATAAACAAGGTCATGGCATTAGCGGTGTTGACTTCAAAAGAGTCGAGAAAGGTCGAATCAGATAGTGCTATAATAAAGTCAAGCGAATCATGTTCCATCTTACTCCCCAGAAACGCAGCGACATTTTCCACCTTGCGCATTGGGTTGATAACAAGATTAAGTGGCGTCTGTTTCCCGCGAGAGAGGAAGTCTAACAGGCGGATATTATTCCAGCCTTTTTCTGCCTTATATCTACCCGGAACCAGGTCCGAATCCTTAAAGCCCATGATACCGGCAGTTTTCAAAATAGCAGAGCCGTTTTTGACCAAGCCTCCTGCTTCCAAGGAGTCTGCAAGGCTCTTCAGGCTTTGACCTTTTCGAACAAAAATAAATTTCGTTTCCGCTGCAGAAGTGACATTTGGGACAATGCTGCCTTTAAAAATAAATGCAGCTACAATTATCATAGCTCCTATGACAATCAGGGGGCGCTTGAGGGATTTTAATTTCATTGAGCAGTAGTTATTCTGTTAAAAGGATAATTAAAGGCAGTTCAATTAGTATTGTTCACTCTTATTCGGAAATTCACCGGATTTTACATCTCTGATATAAGCAGAGAAGGCATCGAACATTCGGGAATAAAGGTCTTCATACAGTCTGAGAAATCGCGGCTTGAATTCTTTATTGATCCCCAAAAGGTCATGTGTCACCAGCACTTGTCCATCTACACCTCCACCTGCGCCAATACCGATAACAGGAATGGTCAGGGTCGTGGCGACTTTCTCAGCCAATGAAGCGGGAATCTTCTCCAACACGATAGAAAAACACCCCAGGGACTCAAGGTATTGGGAATCCTCAACCAGACGTTGAGCCTCTTCTTCTTCTTTGGCACGTACGGAATAGGTACCGAATTTGTAGATACTTTGTGGGGTCAATCCAAGGTGGCCCATGACAGGAATTCCTGCCGTGAGGATACGCTTAACCGACTCTCCCACTTCACGCCCTCCTTCAAGCTTTACCCCATGGGCTCCGGATTCCTTCATGATTCTAATGGCGCTGTTGAGTGCTTTCTTGCTATCTCCCTGGTAAGAACCAAAAGGAAGGTCAACAACCACAAAGCTGCGTTTAACTGCCCTGATGACTGATGAAGCATGGTAGATCATCTGGTCCAGCGTGATGGGGAGTGTTGTTTCATGACCGGCCATGACATTGGAGGCAGAATCACCGACCAGAATGATGTCAACCCCAGCATCATCTATGATCCTGGCCATACTGTAATCATAGCCCGTCAACATGCTAATCTTCTCCCCATTGTTCTTCATCTCCTGCATGATGTGGGTAGTAACCCGCTTGATTTCCTTTTGAATTGACATAAAAACGAATGTTAAAAAATGTGCTGCAAGTTAAAAAAATGCCTAATTTCGCAGGAATTTTATTTGAAGATTAATCATCCGGCTAAATTAATTGAATACAAATATGCGTCAAATAGTAAATTATTCCCTCTTTTGTGTCTTCTCTATTTCCGTATTATTTTTCAGTTCATGCAACAATGAGTTGGAATTGATCGGTGACAAAGTCGAAATACCTGTGGTGTATGGAACTATTTCCACCACCGGCGATTTTGTTTTTATCAGACTGGAGCGTGCTTTTGGTGATAATAAAATCAGTCCCGGCATTTTATCAAAAAACCCGGATAGCCTTTATTATAAAGATGCCAAAGTAACAATCAGCCTGCCTGAGGAGAATTTTTCAATCGATTTAGAGAAGACTGATGCTGAATCCCTGGGCATAAAAAGAGACACCGGAGTTTTTGCCAATACACCCAACTATATATATGTCGCTCCAAACGACCAATTTGTGTTCAAACCGGGGGCTGAGTATCAACTAACGATTGAGGTCAAAGGCAAAACCTACACAGCTAAAACCACGCTTGTCAATACCATAGAGATCATCCTCCCGACTCACACCAGTCAGGTGGCATGGATACCTCGAACTCCGGAACTTCAAAGCCAGTATCCCAGAGTACTTTATGAACCAAAAGGAGAAAACAGGAGTGCAGATCCGGCCATCCTAGACTTGCATATCAGGTTTAATTATTCAGAGAAAGACAGCAGGAAAGGAAATACATATGAAAAAAAGAGTTTCTTGATACCGGTGACCGGATCCATCATAACAGATGCCAATACTGACTTCAGGTATTCGCCTAACAGAATCTTTGAATACCTTAGAGATCATATGGAAAAAGACCCGGCATTTGACAGGTTCTTTACCTCATTTGACTTCGTGATTACAGGTGGTGGCAGGGAATTTCTCAACTTTACAGAGGCATTGGCAGCTAATGCCGGTATCACCGGCACCCAGGATTTTCCGCTTTATTCGAATATAGAAGGCGGACAGGGGATCTTTTCTTCCAAGAACACCATGGAATTCAAAGGCTATAATATAAGCTCAGCTTCTCTTGATTCACTAGCATTCAGCAGATATACAATCGGCCTGAATTTCAGAAAGATCTAAAAACTTAAGATGATCTGAAGGTCCCTTAATTCAATGCCATGAAATTTACTTTTATGGAGTTAATTCTCATTGCTGTTTAATATTGAGGATCTTGGCAAAAATTCAGCTTTTGTTTCAAAAAGCGCCTTTACATCTATCTTAGGGTGACATAGCCGGAATAAACAAATAGAAGCCAAAGGATATGGCGTAACGGTTGATATGAGCGGGGAAAAATCGAAGTAGGTAGGAAAGTAATAGCTATGAACTCTCTACTGACGCGCTTCCTGCAAAATACTGGTTAAACTTTTGTTCATCACAACGCGTATTTCAAATTGCGATCGCCGGATATGCCGCTTCACACAGTAAGGGAAGCTATTAATCATCTACCTACTTCGTTGCGGACCGTGAAATCAGTAGGGTTTCACATCGTCGGCAGCAATTTGGAAAAGGAAAAATCGAAGTAGGTAGGAAAGTAATAGTCATGAACTCCCTATTGATGCACCTCCTGCAAAACACTGGTTAAATTTTTGTTCATCACAACGTACATTTCAAATTGCGATCGCCGGAAATGCCACTTCACACAGTAAGGGAAGTTATTAATCATCTACCTACTTCGCTGCGGACCGTGCAATCAGCGGATTTTTACCTCGTCGGCAGCAATTTGGAAAATGAAAAATCGAAGTAGGTAGGAAAGTAATAGCTATGAACTCCCTACTGACGCGCTTCCTGCAAAATACTGGTTAAACTTTTGTTCTTCACAACGTGCATTTCAAATTGCGATCACCGGAAATGCCACTTCACACTGAAAGGGAAGCTATTAATCATCTACCTACTTCGTTGCGGACCGTGCAATCAGCGGATTTTTACCTCGTCGGCAGCAATTTGGAAAATGAAAAATCGAAGTAGGTAGGAAAGTAATAGCTATGAACTCCCTACTGACGCGCATTCTGAGAATCAAGGGTTAAACTTTTGTTCACCACAACGCGTATTTCAAAATACGATCGCCGGAAATGCCACTTCACACAGTAAGGGAAGTTATTAATCATCTACCTACTTCGCTGCGGACCATGCAATCAGCGGATTTTCACATCGTCGGCAGAGACCTGAAAGAGGAAATATCGAAGTAGGTAGGAAAATAATAGTCATGAACTCCCTACTGATGCACCTCCTGCAAAACACTGGTTAAATTTTTGTTCATCACAACGCGTATTTCAAATTGCAATCGCCGAAAATGCCTCCTCACACAGTAAGGGAAGTTATTAATCATCTACCTACTTCGTTGCGGACCTCATTCCCATTTACCACCCTATATTCCAACTGCCAATATTTCACATATTCTAAACATTCCACTCAAATTTGGCACCTTCCCTCATTCGCTCACCACTTAATATGACATTTTGTCGGTCAGATTCGAATGGCACACTAGTTGACTATATCGGATTAAATTTATAATTCAAAAACAATAGATATGGGAAAAATAATAGGAATTGACTTAGGAACAACCAACTCCTGTGTTTCCGTAATGGAAGGTAACGACCCTGTCGTAATACCAAACGACGAAGGTGCAAGGACTACTCCTTCAGTAGTTGCCTTTATGGACAATGGAGAAAGAAAAATCGGTGCACCAGCTAAAAGGCAGGCAATCACCAACCCTCAGAGGACTATTGCCTCCATTAAAAGATTCATGGGTCATAGATTCTCTGAAGTAGGTGCGGATGTAGAACATTCCGCCTACAAAGTAATAAAAGGAGACAATGACACAGTGCGAGTAGAAATTGATGGCAGATTTTATACCCCACAGGAAATTTCAGCCATGATTCTTCAGAAAATGAAAAAGACAGCTGAAGAATTCCTGGGCCAGGAAGTTACAGAAGCAGTGGTTACTGTACCTGCTTATTTCAATGACTCACAGCGCCAGGCTACCAAAGAAGCGGGCGAAATTGCAGGCCTTAACATTAAGCGAATCATCAATGAACCTACTGCCGCTGCATTGGCATACGGCCTTGATAAGAAACATAAGGATTCTATTGTGGCTGTGTATGACCTTGGGGGAGGTACTTTCGATATATCCATCCTTGAACTGGGCGATGGTGTATTTGAAGTAAAATCAACCAATGGAGATACTCAATTGGGAGGTGATGATTTCGATAAAAAAATTATCGATTGGTTAGCTGACGGTTTTAAGGCGCAGGAAAATATTGACCTTAGAAAAGACCCTATGGCACTTCAGCGCTTGAAGGAAGCTGCAGAAAAGGCCAAAATCGAATTATCCTCCGGGAATGAGACAGAAATCAACCTGCCTTATGTTACAGCAATTGATGGTGTTCCTAAACACCTTGTAATGAAACTCAACAGATCTAAATTCGAACAATTGACTGATGATCTGGTAAGCAGAAGTATAGAACCGTGCCGTCAAGCATTGAAGGATGCAGGTCTAACTACCAATGATATAGACGAAGTGATTCTTGTCGGTGGATCAACCAGAATTCCTAAGATCCAGGAGGCTGTTGAGCAATTTTTCGGTAAAAAACCGAATAAAGGAGTCAATCCGGACGAGGTTGTAGCAATCGGGGCTGCAATTCAGGGGGGTGTCTTGAGTGGAGATGTTAAGGATGTATTGCTACTCGATGTAACGCCCTTATCCATGGGAATCGAGACAATGGGAGGAGTATATGATGTGGTTATTGAAGCCAACTCAACCATTCCTACCAAGAAATCCAAAATATACTCAACCGCAGCAGACAATCAACCCTCTGTAGAAATCCACATTCTCCAGGGAGAAAGGCCAATGGCAAAGGATAACAGATCTATCGGAAGGTTTATCCTTGGTGATATTCCAGCTGCCCCTAGAGGCACTCCTCAGATTGAAGTAACCTTTGATATCGATGCCAACGGTATCCTCCAGGTAACCTCAAAGGATAAAGGTACCGGTAAGCAACAAAGCATCCGTATCGAAGCTTCTACTGGATTGTCAAAGGAAGAGATTGAAAGAATGCGTACAGAAGCTGCTGCTAATGCTGATGCAGATAAGAAGGCTAAAGAGAGAATAGAGAAACTCAATGGAGCAGACTCAATGATCTTCCAGTCTGAAAAACAGCTTAAGGAATATGGAGACAAAATCTCTGCCGGTAACAAAACGGCTATTGAAGCAGCTCTGAATGATCTCAGAGACGCTCACAAAACAGAAAATTTTGACAAGATAGATTCTGCAAGTGCCGCACTGAACAATGCCTGGCAAGCTGCAAGTCAGGAAATGTACCAAGCCGGTCAAACCGGAGCTGATCCCGGAGCAGGTGCCGGTACGGAAAGTAACCATTCTCACAACAACAGTAATGGTGCAAGTGAAGACGTTACAGACGTAGAATTTGAAGAAGTGGATAAAAATTAATCCCTTTTAAAGGTCATCAGCCCCTACTTAACAGGCTGAAACTGAACCTTTCAATTAGGATATTGACGGAGAGAAATTATCAGGATAGAATAAATGTTATCCAATTGCAATCCGTATTATACCCCATAAATTAAAAAAAGGCCGGGCTTATCAGTCCGGCCTTTTTTTATATTTTATGGCGATAAGGAGAATTGTTAATGATTTATTTATTATTTTTGAAGAAAAATATTTGTTATGTATTGGTATTTGGAAGTATTCTCAAGATACGCTGACTTTTCAGGCAGATCCAGAAGAAAGGAATATTGGATGTTCATACTATTCAACATGCTTTTTTTATTCGGCATTTTTGCTATTATGACTGCTTCATTAGCCATTTTCGGTGACAGTAGAATCGTTACCCTCCTTTTGGGCATCGTGATGATAATATATGTTTTAATCGTTTTTATACCTTCTCTGGCCGTGACCGTAAGACGCCTTCATGATACCGGTAAAAGTGGATGGTACATTCTTCTGAACCTTATTCCTTATGTAGGTGGATTGATAATATTTATTTTTACTGTTATGGACAGCGAACCTGGTGAGAATAAATGGGGACCTAACCCAAAAGAAGACTACCTGTATGATTCTGAAATTGATGAAATCGGAATGAAGGATGAGTATTGACCATTGTTGGGCTCAATTTATATCAGTCCTCTGGCCTTTACTTCCAAGTATTTGTTGATCAAGTCAACTGTTAGGTACCTGGGCTCTGTTAGTATGGAATAAATGCCATATTTACGCAATTCGTTGACAATCAGTCTCTGTTCGAAATTGAACTTTTCAACCACTGCCCTGTCATAAATTTCACGGATATCAAGTGCTTCTTCATACTTGATTGCTTCCATCTCCGTATTTTTAAAAAAAATGATCAGCAAAACATGCCCTTTGGCAATACCGCGCAAATACTTCAACTGGCGCCGAAGTGCATCTATCGTATCAAAATTGGTATACAACAAAAGCAAACTTCTCTGATTGATCAGACGCCGAATATCATTGTACAACCTTCCAAAATCAGACTCCTTATAATCAGTTCTAATCCGATAGAGCTTCTCCAGAATTAAATGCATCTGCCCTGTTCTTCGTTCTGCCGGCAGGAAATTTTCCAATTTCCTGCTAAAAGTCGCTAATCCGGCCTTGTCCTGATTACCTATTACAACATGGCTTAGTACTAAGACGCTATTGATACAGTGATCCAGCAGAGTAAGTCCATCAAACGGCATTTTCATCATCCTACCCGTATCAATCAGACAATATACCGGTTGCGCCTTCTCTTCCATATATTGATTGACCATGAGTTTGGCTGTCTTGGAAGTAGCCTTCCAGTTGACTGACCGCCAATCATCTCCAGCCACATATTCCTTGATCTGCTCAAACTCCATACTATGGCCTATCCTCCTCACCTTCTTTATTCCGGGAAAATTAAGATCATTGCCTATCCTCCTGATGTCGTACCTGTCCAGATGGATATATGAAGGGTATACAGGGACTTCCTTATCTGCGTCAAATATATATCGTCGACTTACAAGGCTAAATGCAGAAGTAACGAAAATATTCAAAGCCCCGAAAGAGAACACACCACGCTCCCGGGGACGCATTTTATACACCATTGTTTTGGATGTCCCGGATTTCAATTTTCCTGTCAACTTGAAATTCCTTTCCTGCATCTGTTCGGGCAGTTCATCGATTATCCTGATACCGATATCCATGCCGTATTTGTTGACCAATGGAATCTTCACTATATTCTCATCACCATTCGAAAATTTCTCAGACATGATACGGGAAGCTGTTATACCGGATTTGCGCCACAAAAGGAAAACATCCATTAGTGTAGCCAAACCCAGCAGCCCCATTAATGTGAAGGCCGGACCTATCAACAATGGCCAAAAAAAGCCCAGGAACATGATTACTACAATCACACCTCCGGCATAAAAAAACCGATTATTCAGGAATATGCTCTTGAAAAACAATCTCATTCAGTTACCTTGGGACATCGATAGAATCTACAATTCTTTTGATAATCATAGCCGGGGTCACACCTTCCATCTCCTGCGCAGGGGCGACGACTACACGGTGCTGCAATACAGGCGCTGCCACCATCTTGATATCCTCAGGCATGATGAAATCCCGTCCATGAAGTGCGGCATTGGCTTTAGATGCTTTCAAGAGGGCAATAGATGCTCTCGGTGAACCACCTAGATAGAGCGATTGATTCTCGCGGGTAGCTTTGGTTATTGTGGCAATATATTCAAGCAGGTTATCCTCCACAATTACACCTTGAATGACTTGCTGCATACCGACAATCTCTTCGCCGGTGACAACAGGATCCACTACCATTTGTTTTTGTTCTGCTCTGTTGTGATGATCCTTTCTAAGAATTTCCACCTCTTCATTCAACTCGGGATAAAGCATTTCTATCTTGAAAAGGAAGCGGTCAAGCTGCGCCTCCGGCAGACGGTAAGTCCCTTCATGCTCTACTGGATTTTGCGTCGCAATGACTAAAAAAGGTGGCTCCATCCTAAATTGTTGTCCATCGATTGTTATTTGGCGCTCTTCCATTACTTCAAACAAGGCAGCTTGTGTCTTTGCAGGAGCACGATTGATTTCATCAATCAGGATAATGTTTGAGAACACTGGGCCTTTTTTGAAAGTAAAAGCCGAAGTTTTAAGGTCAAATACCGATGTTCCGAGAATATCACTAGGCATCAGATCCGGAGTAAATTGCACCCTTGAAAAGCCGGCACTAATCGTTCTGGCAAATAATTTAGCCAGTAAGGTTTTGGCAACACCCGGAACACCCTCAAGTAAGACATGACCATTGGCCAGTAAAGCAACTAATATCAGGTCTATATTTCTTTCCTGACCAACAATTACCTTTCCTATTTCAACCTTTATCCGGTTTAATTTGTCAGTAACTCCGGCCAGATCTATGCGTGAATGAAATTCCATTAGGTTTTCTTCCATTGTGATTTATTTTAATATGAATATCCTGTAAATATATTGTTCAAACTGAGTCAGCATTTGCTTTGAATCCGGAGGACCGGCCTCTACATCTCGTATCAAGTCCACAAAACCTGTAATCAGGTCAACAGGCTTTCCGGTTTTGTTGGAAAGTCGATCGATCAACTCGGCATCATTTTGGTCTAATGACATTTGGTAATCCGTCTTCAGTCTTTCTTTCAGAAATCCAAGCCTCATTTTCAATAAGTCTGGTATTGAAATTTTTTGATAATAAAGATTGCCAATGGTCCGGACAAATTCAACCGATGTATTACGATTCGGTGTCCTGACAGGAATGACCCTTTGCCTTCTCTTGGCATTGAACAAGATAAAGAGCATCACTCCGGCAACAATCATATACAATGCATACCTTAATGGGGGATTAGCAAGGATAAATGAAAGCGGCGAACCTGAAATATTGGACTGCTGTACGCCCGTAAACCACACTATTTTTTTTCCCGGTAGCATACTTAATACACTCTCTGTGTATGGTTTTATATCTGACTTTAACAGATAATAATTGGAAAAAACAGCAGGAGAACAATGCAACAATATAGTCCCTTCACCATAAAAAACCTTAATAAAATTGGGAAATCTACCATTGCGCCCAAGTACATTCCTTGATCTCCTGCCAATGGGCAAAAAGTAACTCATAAAATAAGAGTTGAACTGGCCTGACTGTGCAGGTTCAATATTGACACTATCCCCCTCTTCTATGCTCAACCTGACAAATGCCGATTCATTGTCTTCCTGCATACGCAATTCCAGCTTTTCAAGCATACTACCCGGAAATTCATTCAGGCTAATGAAGCCATTCATACCAGCATCCACAGCAGTCAACAAATTCTCTATCTCCTCTTCCTCCCAGGGCATTTCATCACCTATGAATACAAAAGTATTGGCAGCATACTCCTTTTTTTCAATGAGCTTGTTGAAATAACTCCCGGGAGTACCATTTACCCTGGTAATGGTTTTTTCCGAAAACAAATTACTTGCTTCCTTATTGAGTACATATAATCCCAGAGGCTTCTTAGTACTGATATTATAATATGGATTCCAATCCAACTTAGAAGGCTTCCTTGATGTATTCCTGGCCACAAGAAAAGCAACTATCATAGCTGCCATGAAGATGATGATATAAGAACGCCTGATCATGCAGAAAGCATATTTACCAGGTGATCAAAACGTTCTGCAATATGCCAGTAGTCGCGCTCTCCAATCGTAAGCTCTCCATACCACACAAAATCATAAATTCTGGATAACTCTGTAAATTTTGCCTTAAAGTCTGGATTTGTGATTTCATGAACATAATCCGAATTAGTCTTCTCCGGATGATATGAAATAATGGCGTTTCGGTCGGAAAACCTAAGCAAATGAATATACCAGTACCGTACCGCCAACCTAAAGTTACCTTCACTAACTGCTTTACGGATTGCTGTTGAAAGATCCTCACTCCCTGTAACTTCCATAGTATCTTCCAGCTGTTCAGGACCTTCAACCTTCTTTGTCCCAAATGGCCAATCAAATCCGTACGAAATAATCAACCGGATCAAATAAATAGCAAGAAAGCCAATCCCCGCATATATTAGTATCTGAAACAACTTTGAAATACCCAAGAAATTAATAGAAGGCAAATTACCAAATATCTTCCTTAACAAATTATCAAACCAGGATTTCCTGACCTCTTTTGGAGGTGCCGTCTCATAAGACTTGATAATGCTTTTATATTTTTCAGGTAAATTCTCATCGAAACGAGCCTTTTCTATAGCCCGGGTGTCAGAATTATCCGGCTGAAACAATCCACTGTAATCCTTTTTTTCTGTATAATCTTCCTGATATTCCTCAGTTATTCCATCGTTGGTACCAGCAGCCCAAGAAAGACTGAAACAATGGAAGAATAATAGTAAAATCAAGAGGTGTCGTGTCATATTGGGGTGATTTTTTTCATCAATCTATATGGATAGACGAGATAATAATATGAAATCAAGGCTAAGGTAGTCAGGATAATACCAAAACTTGCAAAAGCCGGCATTTCAATAGCATACCTTGTCATGAAGCCTTCTAAAAATCCCGCAGCAATAAAAAATGGCACTGTGCTGAAAAAAATTTTCAACCCGGCTTCAAATGACTTTCGGAAAGATTGTACCCTGGAATAGGTCCCCGGAAACAATATTCCTGCACCGAGTATAAGACCGGCCATAATGCTTATTACGATTGAGAATATCTCCATTGATCCGTGAATCCAAATACCTCTGACACTATCCCAAAACACGCCTTCCCGAACAAACATATACTGGAAGGTTCCCAGCATAACTCCGTTGGACAGCGCAATATAGACGGTTCCCAGTCCTGCAGTGATGCCATAAATAAAGGCCTTGAGACTGACTCCCAGATTATTAAAGGTTATACCAAGAAAGCTTCCCCAGTTGCTTCCCGACTTATATACAGCCACCGGATTGCCATTGGCAATATTGTCCAATGTCATATTGACATAATCATCGCCGAGAATAAGGCGTACAAAGCTTTCATTGTATATACTTGAAAGCACCCCGATGCCCACTGAAAGTCCGAAAACAATAGAGGCAAGTAAAAGATATCTTCGGTACTCCACCATAAGCATCGGCACCTCTACCTTGTAAAAATCAACCAATCGATTGGAATCCCTTCTCCGTGTGCGATAAATCTTCTGAAATGCAGCAGCACAGAGCTGATTGAGATATGCCACCGTTATGCTCTTAGGATAATATGTCTGAGCATAGGCCAAATCATTGACCAGGCTGACATATAGGTCAGACAATTCTCCGGCGTCCACAGATAAAGATCCACTGGCAAATGCTTCAAATGCCAGCCATTTTTCTTTATTTTGTTGTATGAATGCTGTTTCCTTCATTTCGTTGTGAAAATAAATATTAAGTGGAATATATCACTATAAATACAACTCAGAATGTTAATATTAATTTCCCTTTAGCGGGGACCGGATCGCGTATTGCTGCATTCTTGATAGACCTGGTGATAAAATATGTATATATCATCATAGTTATTCAATTACTTAGCCATTCAGATCTTGAATTCTCAATCGATCAATGGAGCGCAAGTGCCATCTATATTATTTGCCTATCACCCATATTCTTTTATAGTTTAGTTTGGGAATACTTCAACAACGGCAGAACTCCGGGTAAAATGGTCGTCAAAATCAGAGTGGCGAAAATAGATGGTTATCAAGCGGACTTCATCGATATCTTTACCAGATGGGCCATGCGAATGATCGATATTCAGCTTGGCTTTGGGTTGATAGGTCTGATTACGATGACAAGAAACAACAAAAATCAAAGACTGGGTGACATAGCAGCAGGTACTTCTGTAATCTCCCAAGCAAAAACTTTTAAGTTTGAGCAAACCATCTTCGAAGAATTACATAAAAACTATACACCAACCTATCCCGATGTAATCAAACTTTCAGATAACGATATCCGCATCATTAAGGAGAATCTTGAAAAATCAAGGAAATTCAATGATTTGAGCCTCATTCTAAGGTTGAAGTACAAAGTAGAAGATATTTTGGGAATCAAATCAAGTGAAGATCCTTATATCTTCATCAACAAGGTAATCACAGACTATAATTATTATACCCAGGAATCCGATTGATTTCCGGACAATTGGATTAGTAGGCTCATTTCAACACATACACCTTGAACACTTCAGTTGGATAATCGTCCCCGGTTACATATACAAAATACATACCGGAAGGCCAATGAGCTGTGTCAACGACCAACTCTGTTGCAAGGTTATCCTTTTTATGAAATAAGCATATACCAGTCGTGCTGCATATCCGGATATCAAATTTTTGATGAGCTTTGTTTTCGGCCATTCTCAATGTGACGTTACCGGCTCCATTATCTGTAACAACTTCAATCCGAGAAAAATCAGGCCAGGTTATTGCACGAACCGGTGAATAACTTACCCTTCCATTGATTTCTGTTATTTCAAGACGATAGTATACTACGGCAGATTCAATTACCGGTCTGTCAGTCCATTGAAATGTACCTTCACGCCCTTCTGTACTAAATACTGTATTAAAAAGACTTCCGTCATTACTCATCTGTACCCGATATCTCACTACATCCCGATTACCTTGCCATTTGAGCAATACTTCCACACCTCTTCTGTCTGCAGCAAATTCAAGTGCATGAGTAGCAAGTATGACAGGGTCACAACCGGGATTTACGGATAGTCCTAACACGGAAGCTAACAGATTGATATAAGCAGCCTGAACATATATACTCACCTCGGAACACTCCCAACTATTTTCATTCATATTGGTAGAGGTATTCCATCCCGTGTTCCAATCTTTATAGGATTTTTGCGGAGGCTGGCCCGATGGTGGGGAGATCGAAGGAATAGTAAAGGATGCATTGGCCCCTCCTACAATAAAGCCCGGAGGAGCAGCATATTGAGATGTCAATGCATTATCATAGGGTGTCCCATCACCAAACCATCCATGATAGATTTCATTGACACAGGCTTCGGCATGCAGGGGATACATATTGGACAAATAGACGATGCCCAAAGGATTAATACCATGGAAATAATGGAGATATTGCTCTGCCAGTTCTTTATATTGGTCATGGTTACCCGGATTGAGATTGTAATTCACGAAATCACTTTGCTGTGCGCCGATATAAGCTTTAACTTCGTTGCTACCCCAATGGTATTGTGCATTAGGCATATGGCTTCTGTATAGGTCTGTATTTGAGATATATTCATTCAATCCCATCCCTGTATAGGTCCCTGCCAATGAACTCAGAATATTATTTTTTACTGTAGTACTTGCCCCGGGCAGAGTGGTATAATATAACATTGCTCTGCCAATAGCCACATTATAAGGCCCCCACCAACCATTAGCAATAGGATTCAAGGTTGAATAATTATTTTCCACATAGGATTTATAATTATTATTCCCGGTAGCGGCATAAAGGTATATTGCAGCAGTCAAAGCATACAATCTCTGTGTTTCGGAGTCCCAATCCGCATCTCCTGATTTGATGTCCCCATTATCACAGCTAGTTTGAAAATTGGTCCATCCGGATGTGGTTACTATTGCTCTGGCCCATGCTGATTGTGCTCTTGCAAGCATATCAGCAGCAAATGCTCCCTGCCCCGTCACTCCTGAGTAGATGCGATGAGCTGCAGCAAAGATGGCTGCTCCCGCAATAGTAGATGAAGTACATTCAGGGATGTAATATCTTGTACATACATCGGCCGATGGCGGACTGTTGCTACAATTGTAGCTATCGACGCCAACCTTGAGAAATAGTCCGTTGGTACCGGTCCCTTCTTGCATCTTGACCAACCAAAGCAATTCCCACTTGACTTCATCGAGGATATCAGCTATCCCATTCCCCGACTCCGGAATATTATTGTCATCGCCAAATACCTGCGGGAAGTAATAATAACTATCCATCAGGGTGAGCATAGGTAATGCGGCGAAGGTGACATACTTATTCATATCACCGGCATCAAACCATCCACCACTGACATCCCTTTCTGTTGAAGGGTTGTTTTTATCCAAACTGCTTCTAGCATGCTTGTCCTGATTGCTTCCTTCATAAGCAGCTACATCATTATACTCCGGCTTTTCAGTATATGGCATCGATTTGGCATAGTTACAGCGGGCATAATAATAAGTACGGAGCACTGCCCTCAGATTGGCATCATACACATTGGAACCGATGAAGAACTGGCCACTTCCTACTTGATTGACATTGTCCCATATATAATAAATACCGGGATCAGTAACTGACGAAAAATCGAAATACCAGCCCCGGTCGCCCGATTGGGTATGTACAGCCCCACCATTCCACGGCGAAATAGTCCCGGACATTATAACATCTCCACCATTCCATTTTCTGACTTGATAGGCACCTGTTGAAATGCCCGGACTAAAGGACTCTGACGCATTGAATCCATTGATGGGATCTGAAATGACGGCTATCTTTTTTGAGTTACATAGATAACCAAACTGATCCACCTTGATAAATGGGCTGATGGTGGCAGGCTGGGCAGACAAGGATATAAAGTAAAGGCATGCCCATATTGATAGAAAAACTCTCATGGCTACAAATAAAATTAGGAACAAAAAACACACACGATAAAAAAGGGGCGCCGACAAAGATAAAGAACATTCTCCTTCAACTTAATTTTTTTTAAAAAATTTTATTCAATCGCTGATGGAAAAAATATCATTTATTAGTTTTACCAAAAAAGAAGATATATGTTTCAAAATATCACCAACAAACAAATTTCCATGACAATTATAATTGTCAAAAGTTTTTTGGTGATTGTATTGGCCTGGAAGCTTTGGGAGGCATCAAAAGAAGGATATCAACTTTCCATCGATAGGGAGTTTTTTACTTTTTTAATGATTGGATTTCTTGCTGAATTAGTTGATGGCTCTTTGGGGATGGCTTATGGAGTCATCAGTTCCAGTTTCCTGATTTTTTTTGGTGTTTCACCGGTAGTCGCCTCAGCAGGTGTACATACTTCAGAAGTATTCACAACCGGTGTCTCTGGTCTTTCACATCTGCACTTTAAAAATGTGGATAAAGGACTTTTCTTCCGGATTGTCATTCCCGGAGTGATTGGCTCATTAATTGGAGCGATTGTTTTATCCAAACTGGTAGATGGAGAGATCATCCGACCTTTCATAGCAGTGTATCTTTTACTTGTAGGTATCAAATTGATAGCACGGGAGATGCAAGGCGACAAGGTCCATATCAAACCCCTTAAGTCAGTGCCCATTATTGGTTTTTTCGGAGGTGCCTTAGATGCAATCGGAGGAGGAGGATGGGGCCCGCTTGTCACTTCTACTATATTAAGCAGGAGCGCCTCGAATGCCAAACACACTATTGGCACGGTCAACACAGCAGAATTTTTTGTTACTTTCGCCAGTACCGGTATATTTATGTTCCTGATTGGAATTTCTTTCTTTAATATTTTGCTGGGCCTCATTATTGGTGGTGTGGTGGCAGCCCCGCTCGGCGCATACTTCCTGAAGCATGTTCCTCACAAAGTACTGATGTATGTGGTGGGCTCGGTGTTAATTATAGTTTCTGCATTTTCCATCTATTATTATATCTTTAAATAAGAGAAGACAATTGTCAGAAAATAAATCAGGAATCTCAACAGGATACGGAAAGAGGTATGAACAATGTTACCAGAAATGTTAAGCTCATCTCCAAATAATATTGCAGGTGTCAGCAATTGAAATCCTTACCTATGGAATAGCCAGAAATTAACACCTTGCTTTTGTTTTGCTAAAAGGAAACATTTTTCTTATTAAGCTATAAATATTTACAATAACCCGGACAATTGCCATCCGGACATTTCATGTTCTTCGTTGAGAAGCAAAACCTACTTAGCGTTGGAAAATATGATCTTTGTTCTACGAAATTCAGAGGCAGTAAGGACTTTAGAATGTGGAGTCCTCCTCAACTTTCAGGAACTATGAGAAATTGTAATGGGTGCAAGCAGATACAAGTGGTATAAAAAAAATCCCGGAAGCTATGGCCACCGGGATTCTGTATCTAATAAAAGTCAGGAATCAATTCATCACTACATCGACAAAAGTCCTGTCTTTCTTTCCTTTCTTGAATGCTACAACACCGGAAGTGAGTGCGAAAAGAGTGTGATCCTTACCGCATCCGACATTAACACCGGGATGGAATCTGGTACCACGCTGACGTACGAGGATATTACCTGCGATTACAGCCTGTCCTCCAAATTTCTTAACACCCAATCTTTTGCTTTTACTGTCCCGTCCGTTATCTGAACTACCGACACCTTTTTTGTGAGCCATTTCTTAATTTTTAAATGATTAATAAAAAAGATTACCCGATTGAGTCAATCTGGAGATGAGTGAATTGCTGTCTGTGGCCATTCTTGACACGGTATCCCTTTCTTCTTTTTTTCTTGAAGACGATAACCTTATCTCCCTTGACCATTTCTGAAAGTACGGTTGCAGTAACTGCCACACCACTTACAGTAGGAGTACCGACTGCCACATTATTGCCATCACTTGTCAAAAGCACCTGGTCAAATGTAAGCTTGTCGCCCTCCTTTGCATCCAACCGGTGGACGAAGATCTTCTGACCTCCTTCAACTTTGAACTGCTGACCGGCTATAGAAACAATAGCGAACATAGTTATTTGATTTAATTTTTGATAAAAGTGGGGCAAAGGTAAACATTATTATCTATTCAGGCAAGAATTTTTATGCATTTCATTTCACGTTCTGAAAAATAAATACATAAAGCAACAGTTTCCCTTGTATTACAAACATTCCCCGGCAATCATCCGGATGTTTTACAGCAAACCAAAACCATCCAAATTCCATCCGGACAAAAATTCCAATCCTTCACACCATAAAAAAGTTGAATATTTTTTTATAAAATTTTGAATATTTCAATATATACTTTACCTTTGCACCCGCAAATCAATAAATCTGATAACAACATGAAAAAGGACATACATCCTTCCAGCTATAGAAAGGTAGTTTTCAAGGACATCTCTACGGATGAGGCCTTCATTACTCAATCATGCGTCAATACCAAAGACACAATCGTTTGGGAAGACGGTAACGAATATCCACTGGTAAAGGTGGAAATATCTTCATTCTCACACCCGTTCTTCACAGGAAAGATGAAGTTTGTTGACACCGCAGGACGTATCGATAAGTTCAACAAGAAGTTTGCAAAATTCATGAAATAAGCTGATTCTTTCAGTCCAGAATATCAAAAAGCCATGTATCCCATGGCTTTTTTTATTTGATTTTTCTATCTTGCATCATCAAAAGTCCGCAATAAATGAAAATAGTCCTTTATGACGGTCCTGAATGGAAAGACCTATTGCCCCTCACTTTTACAAAGCCCGTTGCCGGCCTAAGGATAGGCATTGATACCATTCGGGAAAAATGGGAAGCGGCACTGAATACCGAATGTCTCATCAAGACACAGGACTACTTGCAGGCTATTCACCCGGTGGCAACCTCTGATGATTTTCTATTCATCAATGCATCTTACATCCCCCACCCTGTCCTGACTAATCATATTTTGTCGATCAGACATAACCAAAGTTTGGCTATCAGCGGACAGGTCATAGCTTATCGCACTGACTCATTTCATGTAGCGTCTTCCGAGGCAAAACAATTTGAAATTATAAGTATTAACGCACCTGAGGATGTTATACACATATGTTATCCATGGGATATTTTTTCCAACAACAACCGGGTCCTGCAACAAGATTTTGACAGAATAACGTCAGGTAGGGTTTCGGCGCCTATTTCTCCCACCAATAGATTGCTTGGAGAAAGAATATTTCTGGAAGAAGGTGCCATTGTAGAATGTTGTAATATAAATACAACAACCGGGCCTGTATACCTTGGCAAAAATTCCATGATTATGGAAGGGGCGAATATACGTGGAGGTCTGGCACTTTGTGAAGAAAGTATCGTAAAAATGGGTGCAAAGTTATACGGTGCTAGTACATTCGGACCTCACTGCAAGGTTGGCGGAGAAGTCAATAACAGTATCTTCCAGGGCTTTTCCAACAAAGGCCACGAAGGCTATCTCGGCAACAGTGTTATCGGCGAATGGTGCAACTTTGGTGCAGATACCAATGCATCCAATTTGAAAAACACCTACAAAAAGGTCAAGATTTACAACTACCGACAAAATATTTCCATTGACTCCGGACTTTTATTCCTTGGTTTGATCATGGGCGATCATTCTAAGTCCGGCATCAATACTATGTTCAACACCGGGACTGTGGTAGGCGTATTTGCCAATATCTTTGGTACGGGATTCCCGCCCGGCCATATCCCTTCTTTCTCGTGGGGTGGAGCTGAACATATGGAACCTTATCAGTTTGAAAAGGCAATAGAAGTAGCTGAAGCAGTCATGAGCAGGAAAAACCAACATCTTACTCCTGAATACAAGGCAATCTTACGCCATATTTACGACAATACGCATCACTAAATATATTCATCGAATTGAAATTACCCGTCAATACCTGGACCAAACTCCTAAGTTATCTTGTAAAGGTGCCCGTGAGCAGGTCTGAATCCATAAATGACGGCGCACTGTATGTTGATCTGGTCAAGGGACGTCTCCAGCTCAGTACGGATCATGCAGTATACTCCTTTGATGACAAATACGACAACTTTGTCAAAGCCTTGAAAGCCGTCAAGGCGGATCTTTTCCGTAACAAATCCATTCTTGTCCTGGGCGGAGGTTTAGGTAGCATCCCTTATATTTTGGAGAAGAACCATCAATTTCAAGGTGAACTGACCATGGTGGAAAATGATCCTGCTGTGATTAGATTATTTCTGGAATATAGTCTGCCAAGAATGAATACCCTTATTGACATCAGGGAATCGGATGCCATCATCTTTATGGAACAAAATTCAAGGAAGTACGACATGATAATTGTTGATTTGTTTATCGACGATACTGTACCGGATCAATTTCTTGAAGCAGATTTCCTTATGTTGTGTAAAGTCAACCTCGTCAAAGGGGGCCTGGTCCTATTCAACTGGATGACTGTTACTAAAGCGCAGACTCAAAATTATAAGGATTACAGGGACATGATTTTCAATGAAATAATGGATCATCCCTTAGAAGTAAAAACAAAATACAATCATATTCTTGTCGGTTATTCTTTCCCCACAATTTCAGGCAGTTAACCCGCAATTCCCCGGTATTTTATGGTTAAGAGCCATCACTGAGGTTGCCTTAACTCTGATAATTATCTCACTTTGGGATTTCCGGGAAGTATAAATTCCAAAAGCCAATAATATCATCATCAACAATGCGCCCATCCATTTAATTATCCTTGTATTCACCATGCCTCAGGATTTGAACTACCCATACCGATATTCTGTCTCTATTTACTTAATGCACTGTAAAAACCACATGCTTATTCTCAAATTATCAGACAAACTAACCGAGATCTTATTCAAAATATTGCACTTTGAACCAAAAAAAATCAAAATTTAACACTTTTAAGTAAGTCGATATAAGGTATAACTTTGGTTTTTTGGTAATAGCCGATTGATCATTAGGATTTTTCCCAAATTGAAAAAATTTCCAAAAACCATGTATATTTGAGAGTTTATAACCATAAAAGTATAAAATATAGGTCTTTGGCCACATTCATAAAAACCAGTTCTATGCTTAGATATTTTTCCATTCTACTTCTCTTTTTGTCCATAATTCCTCTGTATGCCCAAAAACAATCCTTTGTCTCCGGGCAAGTTATGATTATGCTTCAGGATAATACTGGATTTGAAGATTTTACCCGGGAATTATATTCCAATAATCGGAATGTGCTCATCGATAATTATAAGCAATTATCCAAGACCATCCCCATCTATCTGATCTCATCACAGTCATTCGAAGGTGATGAAAAAGTCTGGGTTTCATTCATAGCCAAGCTTTCAACTGTCAGATTCGCTCAGGTCAATCATTACGTAACACTTAGAAACACTGTCCCGCAGGATCCAAGATATAGTGATCAATGGCAATGGAATAATACCGGTACCGGAAATGGTAAAATTGGTGCAGACGTAAGCGCCGAAAAAGCATGGGACATCACAACTGGCGGCCTTACTGCCGCAGGCGATACCATCGTAGTATGTGTTATTGACGATGGTATTGACCTTCAGCATGAAGACCTTGCAGCTAACATATGGTACAACAATGGCGAAATCCCAAATAACGGAATCGATGATGATGGCAATGGCTTTGTGGATGATTTCAATGGCTGGAATTTTAATACTCAAAATGACAACGTAAGTGTAGGCAGTCACGGGGTGAATGTGAGTGGAATGATTGGAGCGGTAGGAAATAATAATATGGGAGTTACAGGCATCAACTGGAACGTAAAAATTATGAACATTGTCCTTTCAGATTTTACTGAAGCCGCCATCGTAGAGTGTTATGACTATCCGTACCAAAGCAGATTGGCTTATAACAACTCTCATGGAGATAAAGGTGCCTTTGTGGTTTCAGTCAATATGTCCAATGGTATCGATTATGGCAATCCTGATGATGCACCGATTTGGTGTGGCTTCTATGATATCATGGGAGAAGCCGGAATTTTGAATGTAGCCGCCACATCCAATCAAAATATCAATGTCGATGTGGACGGAGATCTGCCGACCGGTTGTACCAGTCAATACTTGATATCTGTAGGGCGTACCGACAAAAACGACAATTATGCACCCTGCGGCTACGGCCCGATAAGCATCGATCTGGGTGCCCCGGGGGTCAATATCGTTACTACGAGATCAAGAAACAGATATACTACAACAACAGGAACTTCTTTTTCTTCGCCATTGGTGGCGGGCCTCGTAGGCTTAATGTATAGTTATCCCTGTGACAACATAGGTCAGTTGATGCACGATGACTATGCTGCCTTTGCACTACTTGTCAAGGATGCCATCCTCAATGGGGTAGATAAAATTTCAGGCTATGAGAGCAAATGTCTCGCCGGAGGTCGTTCCAATGCATATCAATCCCTTCAACAGATGGAATTACTTTGTGCAGCATGTCAACCCGGAAGTGTAACTTCTCTGGATTATACCAGCGGCAATGCTTATATTGTTCAATTCAACAATGGAGATAACCAACAGAATATTCGATTCCGACCAAGCGGTACTGATGACTGGACAATCATGGAAAATGTCGTATCCCCATTGCATTTGGAATTGCCTATTGCCTGCACAGAATATGAATTCCAAATGCAGACAATCTGTCCCGATGATACTTCAGCCTGGGGCTTCAGTAAAATCCTGAAATCTGCCAAATGCTGTGAATCTTTTGACGATTTAAAAATATTCGTTGATTCCACCGGTATAGTTACTATAGTCAATGCTGATCTCGATCAAGATGTAAAAAGTGAGATTCATTATAAAATAGATGGTGATGCAACCTATACAACTACAACTGTGACCGGAGATACTGTCAGGCTCTCGTCTCTGCTACCTTGTACATTCTATAAGATATATGTCAGCGTGCTTTGCAACAATGGCAATCATGTCGTGAGTGATTCCATGCGTATCTTTTCTGCCTGCCTTTCTGACTGTGGCCCTAAGGTATGCGTACCCACCGCAAATGCGCAACAGGGTTTCATCGATGATTTTACCATCAATGGAACGACTGCAAGTACAGGAGACAATCATGGATACATTGACTTTGGAGATCATCTTAATCTGAGAGCTCCTGATGTCGGGCCATTTCTGAATATTGTAAACATCAACAGAAAACAATCAGGGACGGTCCGTATCAGAATGTTTATCGATTTTGACAAAGACGGTATCTTCTCCAATGGAGAGCTCTTTTGGGAGCAATCTATGCAAGGCAATACCAAACATTTGGAATATACCCATAATTTTTACAACGCCATACAACCCGGAACATACAAAGCAAGGCTGATGATGATATTCAACCCTTCAGAAGGACCTTGTGAGGGCGGCTCCGGAGAGGTGGAAGACTACTGCCTTACTGTTTTCCATGTAGTGCCAAATGAGTGTGCAGCCGTTGAAACAATTCGCACAATTTCCAAATCCTATACCTCGATTGAGCTGGGCTGGGATAAGCCTCAGGATGATGTAATAGCTTATGTATACCGGTATAAGGAACTTCCTTCAGGAGATTACAACTACTTCTCAGATACAGCACACAAGATTATTTTAAAGAACCTTAAAGAATGTACCAATTATGAGTTTGGTGTCTTTACACTCTGCCAAACGGATTCAAGTGATTATAAAGTAATCAACTTCAAGACCGATTGTACCAATGCCAGCAATCAACTGGATCATTCAATTCACTGGAAGGTATTCCCCAATCCATTTGGAAATAAAATCAATGTTCTCCTGACTTCCAATACATATAATGAAGGCGTGTTGCGCCTTGTCGATACGAAAGGACATACGGTGTACCATGAAAAAATGTCCCTGTCCATTGGAGACCATTATATCAATCTCGATGTTGACGGAAATTTACCGCCCGGGATGTACATCCTGACCCTGACTGATGGCAGGGGGGTAAAATCAGCGAAATTGATTAAACAATAAAACAAAAGGTTGTTCCACGGAGCAACCTTTTTTAATTAGCGACTCACAGAGCAGGCATCAGGGAAGCGATCCCGCAATAGGAATAATCAACCAGCAAGGTTAATTCCGATAATTTAAGCAGGAAAAATACGCTTTAAGCTTGAAATAATTTATTGGATGCCTTAAGAAACGGGAAATTTTATATCTTGTGGCAAATTCAAAAAACATATATTGCAATCGAGTCATGGAAAACAATTTAAGTTTTAAAGAAAGAAATGAACATACGCTGACAGAATGGCGTAACAAGGAAATGCAGGCATTGGACCTGTTGCAAAAAGCAGGTGAACTAAGATTTGACAGATCTGTTGAACTGGTTTTGTTCAGAAAGGATATTTATGATACCCGCCCCAGTGAATTGTTGAACTTACACCAGAATGCAGCAAATTATGGAGAAACCGAAGTGACGATTGAGGATACGGTGGCCATAACAAATGAATTGGTGGCTATGGAGGATCTCAGACAGGCTCGTCTGGATATAGGTTCTCTTGCACTGGAATGGAAAAACAACAAGGAAAAATATTCTAGTCTCGGTGAATTCATCGGGGCCAGATTAAAAACAGCACAGGGCGCCCAATCTGAGAATATTATGCCTCGTGATGTAATCCTGTATGGGTTTGGAAGAATCGGAAGGTTGGTAGCAAGGAGGTTAGTATCTCAGACAGGGCGTGGAGAGCAATTGCGTCTCAAAGCTATAGTGATCAGACCTCAAATGAAGGACAGGAAGCAGGATGCCGAAAAACGGGCTGCTCTTTTACGAACAGACTCCGTGCATGGCGAATTTGCAGGTTCAGTTCGGGTAAGCGATGATGGCAGCGAACTTATAATAAATGGCAACAGAGTGTTGTTGATATATGCAAGTTATCCATCGGAGATTGATTATTCAGCATTAGGAATCAATAATGCCCTGGTCATTGACAATACTGGCGTATTCAGAACGAAGGAAGATCTGGAACAGCATCTTCGTCCCGGAGTAGATCATGTCATCCTGACCGCACCGGGTAAGAAAATTCCCAACATAGTGTATGGTGTAAATCATGAATCCATTGATTTTAACAATGACAAGGTACTTTGCGGGGCCTCATGCACCACCAATGCCATTGTTCCACCTATCAAAGTATTGGATGATGCGTTTGGTATTGAGAAGGGCCATGTTGAGACCATCCATTCCTATACAAGTGACCAAAACCTGCTGGACAACTTCCACAAGAAGCCTCGCAGGGGACGTGCTGCAGCAATCAATATGGTGATCACCAGTACCGGTGCAGCTGAAGCCATAACGGCAGTACTTCCATATCTGGACGGAAAGATTACCGGCAATGCTGTCAGGGTACCCACACCCAACGTATCACTTGCCATCATCAACGTAAGTTTTGGCAGACCAACTACCGTTGATGAAGTCAATAATCTACTAAAGCAGGCATCGCTGAGCGGGCCGTTAGCAGAGCAAATTGGATTTTCCAATGACCCGGAGTATGTATCAACCAATGGTGTTGGCATGACCACCGCATGTGTAATAGACGGTCCTTCCACCATAGTGTCAAATGATGGAAAGACTGTCACTGTATATGCCTGGTATGACAATGAATTCGGCTATACTTGTCAGGTTGTAAGGGTAGCTAAGCATGTCGGACAGGTGAGAAGAAAAACTTATTATTGATTTGTCAGATCATAGAGAAGTCCAGCCAATCAAAAAAGAGCGATCACCTTTTCCACAGAAATCGGATTTTTTCACTGCCATTTCTGTGGACTGTGTAATATTTGGTCTTGATCGGGAATCTCTTAAAGTACTGCTTATCAAAAGTGATTTCCCATTGTATGAAGGGAAATGGTCATTGCTCGGAGACCTGATAGCAAAGAATGAAGATATCAATCAGGCAGCGGATCGTGTACTTTATGAACGTACCGGGCTGCAAAATCTTTATCTTGAACAAGTCATGAGTTTTGGAGAGGTAAAACGACATCCCTCCGGTCGGGTTGTGTCCATAGCCTATTATACACTGGTCAATATCGATCAGATCAACCTATTGAAAAAAGATCATGAACTACATTGGCACAAGATAGACCAAGTCGGTGAGATGGCATTCGACCATAACAAAATACTGAATATATGCCTGAGCCGATTACAGGAGCGGATCAAATCTGAGCCAATAGGATTCAATCTCCTGCCCCAGAAATTTTCTCTTCGTGAATTGCAGTTATTGTACGAATCGGTATTAATGGTGGAACTGGATAGGAGGAATTTCCGCAAAAAGATGCTGTCAAACGGGCTATTGATTGACCTTAAGGAATTGGAGGATGATGTACCTCACCGACCGGCCAAGTTATTTTCCTTTAATCGCCAGAAATATGACCTAACAGAGATAAAAGGAAAATTCATCTGAAAGATTGCAGGTTAAAATATTGTTAATAGTTGCCTTGGAAGGTAACCTCAAATCCTTTGTCGGCGTTAAATGGCTAAATAATCTAATTAAAATTATTCAAATCTTATAAAAGCAATTATTGAATTTATGAAACAATTCCTTTCATTATTGTTTGCCGGTTTGATCGGAGGTGCTGCAGCAGTGGGCGGGATAAAATATTATGAGTCTCAAAGTGCACCAAATATACCTGAAATAACAGAGACCGCCACAGCGCATCAGGTAAATTATGCACCGGTTAATGTACCCTTTGACTTTACACAGGCTGCCGGCAAATCACTGGATGCCGTAGTGCACATCAAGGCAGCAGAAAGCAGACAGAGTGCGTATCAACGTCAGCTACAACAGCAACGAACTGATCCCTTTTCATTTTTCTTTGGTCAAAGAGGCCCCCAGCAAGGTTCGGGCTCCGGAGTTATCATTTCTGAAGATGGCTATATTGTGACCAACAACCATGTGGTTGATTTTGCTGATCAATTGGAAGTTACTTTGCATGATGGTAGAGTATATGAAGCTGTAAAAGTAGGTACCTACCCAAATGCCGACATAGCCGTCATCAAGATAAAGGCCAATGATCTCAAACCCATTAAGTACGGAAATTCAGACGATGTTAAAGTAGGTGAATGGGCGTTGGCAGTAGGTAACCCATTCGATCTGACCTCTACAGTGACAGCTGGAATCATTTCTGCTAAGGGAAGGTCGATAGACATCATCCACACTAAAGATGCCGTGGAAAACTTTATTCAGACCGATGCGGCCGTCAATCCCGGCAACAGTGGCGGGGCCCTGGTGGATATCAATGGCAACCTGATCGGAATCAATACAGCCATAGCAACTCCAACAGGGACATACGCAGGATATGCTTTCGCTATACCTGTCAACCAAATAATCCCTATCGTTGAGAATATTATTAAAAACAAAGGAGATTATAATGGGCCTAATCTGGGCGCCAAAGCAACATTGGGTGTCACTGTCGCCAATGTGACTGACTTAACTCCCGACCAAAAAGAGGAGAATGGTGTCATAGCTAAAACGGGAGTACTCTTGCTCGAATTGCAAAATGGTGGTTCTGCACAGTATTCCGGCTTACTCCCCAATGATGTGATCACCGGTATTAACAACAAGGCCATCAACAATATAAATGACCTGAAAAGCACATTATCTAAATTAAAACCGGACGATGTCATATCAGTTTCGTTCAAGAGAGGGGACCAGACAAAACAATTGGATGTTAAATTACGTTCTTAATAAAAGTAAAGTCAGCATTAAATTGATTGTAAAATAAGTTTTCGTTTTGTTTTTGATCTGAGCTGCCTGGAGCATTTGCCTCAGGCAGTTTTTTTTATCAATAAAACATGGAAACAGGTTAATATGGAAGACCCAGATATTTGTTTTTCAATGTGATTGAAATTCACTAATTTTGTCATGCAAAATACGCATCATTATGTCCACCGAGCCCAAAGAGTATCTTCAAAAGATGTATTCCGAGACGCTTCAAGCCAGCAGATTTAATACCTTCAGGATATTCAATACGCTTATCATAGCCTTGTTCGTATTACTTTTTATGAACGTCCTGTTCACCACACCCGATAATACCTTCAGCTACATTACCCTCATCATAGCTGTGGTATCTGTACTCTTCATGTTTTACAGATTAACGAGAGCAAAAGCCGGAGTCAAAGCATTACCTCAGGATGTAAGCGATATCGATGGCGAAATCATCCGCCAACACATTGATGCAATCCGAATCAGCCAAAGAAAATTGAGATGGCAAATGGCAGTCTTTACCATACCCTTTTTTATATATTTTCTGATTGACCTTGTAGTTTCATCCACTGAAATCGTAGAGAAGAAATATCTGATTATGAAGATTGCCTTTTTCTTTGTTTTGCTGATTCTTTATTACTATTTGTTTTTTAAGATCCGCGACACTAATTTTGAGGAGCGCAATTCAACCAAAACACAAGCAGATTAATTTCTTCCATCCACTTAAATCACACTTAAATATTGTCAATAACCAAAAACGGAATTTTGCAAAAAACTGTCTTTTTTCTGATCTTTTGCTGCATAGGGCTTACTTCCACTGCATTCAGCCAAAATCAATACAAAGTAATCAATATTGGATTTTATAATCTGGAGAATCTCTTCGATACATTGGATACGCCAAAAAAAATGGATGAAGAGTTTACTCCGACAGGAAGCAGGTTATACAATACAGCCGTCTATCTCGACAAACTAACACGGCTTGCGGATGTGATATCTCTGTTGGGCAAGGAAATAAGTCCTGATGGTGTCGCTATACTAGGCCTGGCTGAAATTGAAAACAGAAAGGTACTTGAAGACCTCACCGCACATCCTAAGCTAAAGTCATCGGACTACAAGATAGTTCATTATGAATCAGAGGATTTCAGGGGTATTGATGTTGGTCTTCTATACCAACCAAAATACCTCACTGTGCTAAGCAGTAAGCCTATAAATGTACCAATATTGAACGACAAAGGAGAAAAAGTATATACCAGGCAGACCTTGTATGTTGCAGGAATCATGGATGGCGATACAGTCCATTTTCTGGTCAATCACTGGCCTTCCAGGCGAGGAGGCACTTCATCCGTGCCACTGAGAATGCAAGCTGCCACAATAGCGCGTACTGTCAAAGATTCTATTCTGACTATAAGCCCAAATGCCAAGGTTATAGTCATGGGTGACCTCAATGATGATCCAACGGACAAATCAATTACTGTCGGGCTGAAAGCCTTTGGAAAACGTGAAAAAATTAAGCCTGACCAGATGTATAATCCATATGTTGATTTTTATAGAAAGGGAATTGGCACAACTCCATTTCAGGATGCCTGGAGTCTGTTTGACCAGGTCATCATTACTCCCGGATGGCTTGATAATTCCAACCATGGATATATCTATCACAAAGCTCGTGTATTCAACGAAAAATTCTTGACTGAAAGTTCAGGCAAATACAAGGGTTATCCTAAGCGTACTTTTTCCGGAGATACATACAATTTTGGATATAGTGACCACTTCCCGGTTTATTTAACTTTTGTAAAAAAAATATAAGACCATTACATTTGTGGTTCAATAATACCAAGTGGTCATAACAATCATTTCAGGGAGTCCTTCAAAAAACAGCGTTTCAATACGCATAGGTTGGTATTTGATGCATTACATCAAGACTTTGGCATCTGAAGTTGAGGTCAATATACTTGATTGTCGGAAATATGAAGTCCCACTGGATGATGCAACATACAAAAACGATGGAAGCGCTCCAAAGCATTTACAACCTCTTGTAGAGTTATTTTTCAGGACGGACGGATTCATTTTACTTTCACCTGAATATAATGGGAGCTATACTCCATCGCTAAAAAATCTTCTCAATCATTTTCCTAAGCTGGATCATAAGGCCTGTGGTATAGTAACAGCTTCTGATGGTGCTTTGGGAGGAATGCGTGCAGCTCAGCAGTTGCAGCAGCTCATTGCAGCTCATTTCGGAATCATCTCTCCCTATATGCTCATCGTGCCTCATGTCGGGGGAAAATTCAATGAAGAAGCGGAATTGACAGACGAGACTTTTTCAAGGCATATTATCAGATTCGTCGATGAATATCTTTGGCTTTTCAAGGCATTATTTGATTCAAGGAAAAAGGCATTTAAAAATTAACAGGAAACGAAAAAATACATGAAGTTAGGAATACTTAGAGAAGGGAAAATACCGCATGATGACAGAGTAGCATTGACTCCTGCCCAGTGCAGGATATTGATGGGAGATCCTCATAATTTCAGCATTGTCGTACAGCCCTCACCTACAAGATGCTTTAAAGATGAAGAATATATTGCTGCAGGAATCCCGGTTCAGGAAGGTCTGGACGATTGTAACATCATACTTGGAGTAAAGGAAGTTCCAATAAAGGATTTGATGCAGGATAAGACCTATTTTTTCTTTTCGCATACCATCAAAAAGCAACCTCATAACAGAAAATTACTTCAGGCAATTCTTGAAAAAAGAATTACCATGATAGATTATGAAACTCTTGAAGACAGCAATGGAAAAAGGCTGATCGCCTTCGGAAAATATGCAGGAATAGTAGGGGCTCACAATGGAATATGGACTTATGGAAAAAGAACCGGATTGATAGATTGGCCGCGCCTTAAGGATCTACATGATTATGAAGAAGCTAAGGACGTCTATTCATCGACCTCCCTACCTCCATTCAGAATAGCCTTGACGGGTAGTGGCAGAGTAGCGATGGGAGCTATTTCAGCCCTGGACGAAATGGGCATCCGTGAAGTATCACCGGAAGAATATCTGAAAAATATAAGTTACGATCATCCGGTATATACACATCTATCCTCACAGGAATATGTCAGGCATAAGGAAGGTCGTGAGTTCGAAAAAAAGGATTTTTACACCAATCCTCAAAACTACGAATCTGCTTTTGAAGATTATGCTGAAGTGACTGACATTTTCCTAAACTGTATTTTTTGGAACATTCATTCACCGGCTTTCTTCAGTCTGGATGACATTTCGAACAGAAAATTTCGGATTTCAGTTATTGCGGACATAACTTGTGACATCGCTCCGGCATCTTCCATTCCCACAACATACCGGGCAAGTACCATCGATGATCCCGTGTATGGCATTGACCGTTTGACATTTGCCGAGACAGCGCCATATCAGGAAAATAGTATAGATATAATGGCAATCGATAATCTACCCAATGAATTGCCCCGGGATGCATCCAAGTATTTCGGCAGTAAATTTGTGAAAGTCATAATTCCTGAGCTTGAAGCTGAGCATTCTGACATCATACAACAAGCAACTATAGCAAAAGATGGTAAACTAATGCCCCGGTTTAAATATCTGGAGGATTATATAGCCACGACTAATGTATAGGCCGGTATAATTGGAAAGCCGGAAATTCTATTGTTGGTGGTTATTTTTATCAAACTCCATAATTTTACCCATAACCTCATTCAGCTGGTCGGCACCAATTCCTTTGGAAAGAATCTTTTTATCTTTATCGAGGATGAAGAATTGGGGTGTTGATTTGATATTATAGATAACCTTAAAATTGGAAAGCAACACCGGATCGTAGACATTGACGAAAGGCTCCATGTGTTTTTTCACCACATTCTTCCAGCAATCTTTCGCCTCATCCAATAGTCCGGTACATACTGCAAAGACTTTTACGCCTTTATCCTTATATTTTTCATAGAAATCCAGGACAATGGGAACAGCTTTCTCACAGTGCGAACAATCGGGTGCCCAGAAAAACATGACTGTATAAGGAGACACTATATCATGCAATCTGATGTCCATACTGTCTTTTTGATTGATAAAAGTCAGGTTAGGTGCAATTCTGCCTACCAGTGTCGGTCTGGCATCATTGGCCGCATCTACCATCTTTTGCAAGTTTTCTTTATCCACCCACGGAGCAAGTCCTTTACTATAGTATTGGTCGATAAGATGGACATATACGGCATCCATTCCGACAAATTTACTTTTGATAAAAAAGTTGAAATAATGGCTCAAATAAAATTTGAATGCATCCGGAATGACCTTGACCTTAGCCAAAACAATATCCAAAGCCTTAATCAGAGAATCAGGCTGTTGCAATGTAATATTCTGGATATAATTATCAATTTTCTGAAAATATACAGGGGATCGGAAGAGTCTTTCATCGCTGAAATCCATATTGTCCAAATAATGATCCTTGTATTTATTGTATTGTCGGAGCTTGGTCTCCATATCATCATTCTGTCCGTATTTTGGAATAAACTGTTCCTTGGATGTTTGAATTAATTTGGCAGTAAAGGATTGCGGATACTTAGAAACATAATCATCCTGCATCTTATATACTCTTTGATCAATTTCATCTATCTTTTCTGCCAGTTTTTGCTTTTCTACAGGATCTTGAATAATCTGCTGTTTTGAACGAAGGGAATCTGCCATGGGCCTTTGGGAGGTAAGAAAATGGATATAATTGAAAAATATAGTATTTTCGTCACTGTTCTTTACCTTCAATTTTTTTGAAAGATTTGCTCCGTCAGCCTCTATACTGAAAAATCGATTATCCTTATCCACTACAAACTGGAAAACATTTTTCTCAGGCAATAAAACAGCCATATACACACCGGGATCCAAATCATTTTTTCCTGTAAAAGAAAAGACACCCTTCTTGCTTATTGCTGTATCCTTGACATATTGCCTGTCTCCCAGATAATAACCCAGCAATAAAGTATCATTTTTATAATTATTTATCTTGATTTCGATCTTATAACCGGACTGTGCGAAAACTGAATTCGCTAAAAGAATAAAGGATAACAATAGACCTGTACGAAACACTGACATATTTATTACTATTAAAACAGATGTAAAGTAACGCATTGGCAGCGAAATTAGTTCTTAATGTTTTGCAAAAATAAGGTCAGACTCTGGTAGCAAGCAGGAAGAGCGCTGCCATACGGATAGCGACACCATTTTCAACCTGTTGTAAGATAATAGATGCAGGGCTATCAGCAACATCGCTGGTCAATTCAACACCTCTATTAATTGGGCCGGGGTGCATAATGACGATGTTTCTATTTACTTTCTCAAGAATCTGGCGATTGATTCCAAAGTATCTTGAATATTCACGCAAGGAAGGAAAATATTTGGTATTCTGCCGTTCTAATTGAATCCTGAGCACATTAGCGACATCACACCATTTAAGTGTATCCTCTAAGTCATAGGACACTTCGACTCCCAATTCGGAGATATATCGTGGGATCAGTGTTGGAGGCCCACAAACCCGGACTTTGGCACCTAATTTTTTCAGGCAGAAAATGTTACTCAATGCTACCCTGCTATGAATGATATCACCGACAATGGCGATATTGCGTCCTTTGAGGTCACCAATTTGTTCCATCATGGAAAATGCATCAAGCAAAGCCTGGGTGGGATGTTCATGGGTTCCATCACCCGCATTCAGTATCGAAGCATCGATTTTATTGGCAAGAAAAATACAAGCACCAGGTGCAGGATGGCGCATGACAATCATGTCCACCTTCATGGACAAAATGTTATTTACCGTATCGAGCAAGGTCTCACCTTTGGTAACTGAAGATGCTGATGCAGAAAAATTGATGATATCAGCAGAAAGACGTTTTTCTGCCAATTCAAAAGAAATCCTTGTTCTGGTGCTGTTTTCAAAGAAAAGATTTGCTACCGTGATATCCCTTAAGGATGGCACTTTTTTCACGGGTCTATTGATGACTTCCTTAAAATTCCTTGCAGTAGAAAAGATGAGTTCAATATCTTCCACCAGCAGGTCTTTGATTCCAAGTAAATGTTTGGTACTCAACTGGCTACTCACTTCACTCATTGGGTATCGGATTTAAAGGGATATATAAATACTGAAGCAGAGTTTTTGGATTCATTCCATCTCAATTTAACATATGCATCATCCAATGCATCAACAGTGAGTCCCACATAATTGGCCTGAATAGGAAAATCCCTGTTAAATCTGCGATCGACAAATGAAAGTAATTCTATATGGGCTGGTCTGCCGTAGTGTTGCAGTGCAGACATTGCGGCATGGATGGAGCGGCCTGTGTATAAGACATCATCGACAAGCAATACTTTTTTTCGTTCAACAATGAAGTCCATACGTGTTTCGCTTGCTCTTAAGACCTTCGTCCTGTCCCTATAATCATCTCTATAAAAAGTAATATCCAGAATGCCATACTCAATGTTCGAAATGCCCATTTCGGTTTGCAGGATATGGCTGATCATATCAGAAAGGATTGTACCACGTGGTTGCAGGCCTACAATGCATGCATCTGAAAAGTCTTGATAATTCTCAACAAGTTCATGACATAGTCTTCTTGTGACTATGTCAAACTTCCTATGAGAAATCAGTTCTCTACCTTCTTCCATTTCCCTGCAAAGATAAGTTGATTCCGTTAAAAAATTGGTGGAAAATTCATTTTGAATACAAAGTGATAGTACACATTATGACGATGAAAAATGAAAAGGAGTGGAAGAGAAAAGAAAAGAAAAAAGCATGAAGTCTGTGGGGAGGTAGTGGAAGTAGGGTAATGAGGGTGAAAGGGGTAGGTGGGAAGCTGAAGTAGGTAGATAATTAATAGCCACAATGCTTGACGGTATTGCCTTTCGGGGCGGCTTTGCCAAAATTCAGATGATTTACTCGGGAATTAAATTTTCTATTTGCCTCCAAATCCTTGTGTATGGCGGTTTTGAATTATTACTTTCCTACATACTACGAGTTTTGGGATAGTGAGGGTGATGTCATTTCTGAAGTAGGTAGATGATTAATAGCCATAATGCTTGATGGTATTGCCTTTTGGGGCGGCTTTGCCAAAATTCAGATGATTTACTCGGGAATTAAATTTTTCATTTGTCTCCAAATTCTTGTGTATGGGGGTTTTTGAATTATTACTTTCCTACCTACTTCAATTTTTGGGAGGTTGTGGGTAATGTCGCCTCTGAAGTAGGTAGATGATTAATAGCCACCATGCTTGACGGTACTGCCTTTCGGGGCGGCCTTGCCAAAATTCAGATGATTTACTCGGGAATTAAATTTTTCAATTGTCGCCAAATCCTTGTGTATAGCGGTTTTTGAATTATTACTTTCCTACCTACTTCGATTTTTCCCCACCTACCCCTTGCACATCCCAAATCTTTTCCTTACCTTCACTGCGAATTCATTTTTTTTAATCACCTTTTAATTCTTATCACCATGAATGAAGAGTTCAAAAGCCTAACCATCGATGCTTTCAGGCAAAAGTTCAGCACCATAGAACAGTGCAACGACTATCTCGTATCCTGCAAATGGGGCAACGGCTATAGTTGCAGACAATGCGGCCATACCAATTATTGTAAGGGAGCACATTACGGCGATCGCCAATGTACACGGTGCAACAAGATAGAAAGCGCCAAAGCCAACACCCTGTTTCACAGCATGAAGATACCCCTTGATCAGGCTTTCTACATGCTATATCTGATTGTTATCGACAAGAAGGGTTGCCCATCCACACAACTGGCACGACAAACAGGCCTCCAGCTCAAAACCTGCCTGCTATTTCGAAGAAAGGTCATGACGGCCATGAGAAGCAACGACATACATCCTCTGGAGGGAGAAGTCGATGTGGTGACGACAACAGTGAGCATTGTCAAGGCCGACAAGCATGGAAAGAAAAGACCCCGGAAAGTCAAAGTTCTCATCGGAATCGAAAAGAAAGGCGGAGGAGCGGCAAGAAGCTATGTCAAGGTGATAGGCCGGGCATCAGCAAGGAAAGCAAAAGCATTCATCGGCAAAAAGATCGATAGTCAGGCTACAATCAACATGGATGAAGCGGCCCGGCGATGCTGTAATGGTCATTGTATCATGTCCGGTGAAGGACCGGACATGGCCCTGGCCCACAGGGTGGTCACCAACATGATCAACTGGCTATATGCCAGACACGGCCATGTGACCTATCTGCAGGACTATCTCAATGAATACTGCTACCGCTACAACAGGCACCGCATGAAAGGCGAAATCCTGGATGACATCATCGCCAGAATGGTCAGGCATAGGCCGATGTCTTGTAAAAAGGCAGCATGAGATATTTGAACAATTCTGCTGAAAGTGCCGAAGTATTGCCGGATACTTGTCCGGACAGCTATGCTACTAGAGCTCTGCTCTGTCCCGGGAGTGAAACAATCCGGGGTTCCGGGATGCCGAGGTTACAGTCGTATAGACCAATGAAATTGGTCTATAACGAATGTACCTTCGGTATTAGAAAAAATACAGGTTGACAAGGCTAAAATCTCTATAAAGCTTTTGTCACTTATTTTTCTTGTGATATACTTGGGCTGTCCTGCCTTTCATGGGAAATAATTCAGGCGGACTGAGGCTGCCTAAGCTCCGATTCCAATGGAATTGTCGGATCCCGTGGCTCAAATTCTCCTTCCCATCGTGCCACGACACAACTGGCGAGGCAGTTACCAAGCACATTGGTGGCTGTACGTGCCATATCCATCAACTCATCAATCCCGAGGATAATAAGTATGGGCCATGTTGGCAGATTAAATTGGGCGGCAGTCGCCAGTAAAATAACCAGTGATGCCCGTGGCACTCCGGCTACACCCTTACTGGTAAGCATCAGTGTGAAGACAAGAAACAGTTGTGTCGGGATATCCATGTGAATCCCGGCTGCCTGCGCTACAAAAATGGACGCAAGGGATAAATAAAGAGTCGTCCCATCAAGATTAAAACTATAGCCGGTGGGTATCACAAAAGCTACAATCTTTCTAGGTACACCCAAACGCTCCATAGCCTGCATGGCCTTGGGAAGTGCCGATTCTGAAGATGTGGTGGCAAAGGCAATTGACATTGGTTCAAGGACCGCCTTAAGAAAATTGACTATCGGCACCTTGGCAATCAATGCAACAGGAAGAAGTACAAGCAGGATGAACAAGATTAATGCTACATAAAGTGTCATTAAAAGTTGCGCCAAATTGACCAATATCCCCAATCCCATGTGCCCGACAGTATATGCTATTGCCGCACCAACCCCAACTGGGGCGAAATACATGATGATATTAGTAAACTTGAACATTGTTTCGGCAAGGCTCTCACAAAATTCCAGCATAGGCCTCTTTTTCTTCTCATCCACCATAGCCAGACCGATTCCAAAAAGCACACTAAAGACAACGATTGGTAAGACTTCTGCATGATAAATAGAACGAGCTATGTTCTCAGGAAAAATATGCAGAATAATATCCTGCCAGGTTTGTTGTTGAACTTCCGGCAATGTCTCGTGAATATCTGGGGGCATTTGAATACCAACTCCGGCCTTTGATATGTTGATAGCGATTAATCCTATAAAGAGGGCAAAAGTAGTAACAATCTCAAAGTAAACGATAGACTTCCACCCCATCCGACCAACTTGACGAAGGTTGGAATGCCCGGCAATTCCTACAACCAACGTCGAGAACAGAATTGGTGCTATGATAGTCTTTATCAATTTCAAGAATACTTGGCTAAGGACACGCATGTTTTGACCCACAACCGGAAATTCATGCCCAATCAACGCCCCGATGACCATCGATATCAGTATCCACGTCGTCAGATTGCGACGCATAATGGCAAAATAGATAAAACTTAAGCTCAATAAAAGATGGGATACAGATAAGATTCCCTTATCGACATTGGCACTGAAGAAATTATCTACCACATGCAAGATGCTGACTAAAAATAGAATTGCTAACAGTACTATAACACTTGTTTTTTTTGACTTCATCCGTATGTTTTTCAGATCTTAAAAAAAATTGCCAACAATTTAATTAAAACGGTTAAAATTAATTATTTTGTGGTTCGCGTCTCGATTCCTTTTGATTTTTTTAATAAAAGGAAAATTCATTCAAAAATGATGCAATGTAATTCTATTTTTTCAAAACAAATAATCTTAATTACATCAAAATTCCAAAATTTATTTTGAACCTTCGGCCTTTTCTTCTAAATTTGTCGTCTTTAAATTTAAAATTCTCTCTATGAGCACTACCAAAAATACCGATCCCAGATCCATTTGTAAAACTACCGGCATTGAAAATCCGGCAAGAGTTTATTATAATGCCACTCCGGAACAATTGATTGAAGAAACCATCCTTCGAGGTCAGGGCCTGCTTTCTGATAAAGGCGCGTTGGTCATTAAAACCGGCGAATTCACCGGGCGATCGCCAAAAGATAAATTTATTGTCACGGATGCTAAAACGGAAAATGAAGTAAATTGGGGCGGCTTTAACACTCGCTTTGATGCAGATAAATTCGAAAAACTGGAGAAAAAGATGTTGCGGTATTTCGATGGTAAGGACGTATTCATTCGAGACAATTATGTTTGTGCGGATGAGAATTACAGACTTAATGTCCGTACGATTACTGAGTATCCTTGGAGCAATATGTTTGCCAATAACATGTTTCTCAGACCTTCAGCAGCAGACACTTCAGAACCGGAATGGACGATTCTTTGTGCCCCTGAATTTTATGCTGATCCGGCAGAAGATGGTACTCGACAGCATAATTTTTCAATTGTTGATTTTACACGAAAAAAAGTTTTAATAGGGGGCTCAGGTTATACCGGAGAAATCAAAAAAGGAATTTTTTCTGTCTTGAATTTCCTTCTGCCGGTTGATAAGGGAGTATTCCCGATGCATTGCTCCGCCAATACCGGTCGCCAAGGAGACACGGCAATATTCTTCGGACTTAGCGGAACAGGTAAGACAACCCTCTCTGCCGACCCTGAACGAAATCTGATAGGCGACGATGAACACGGATGGACCAATGAAGGAGTATTTAACTTCGAGGGTGGATGTTATGCCAAGACAGTACACCTGACTGAGGAGAATGAGCCCGAAATATACCATGCAATCAAACATGGCGCCATTCTTGAAAACATGAAATTTGTAGAAGGCAGCCGCACTCCTGATTTTGAAGATGTTTCGATTACTGAAAACACACGTGTTTCCTATCCTATGCATCATATCGGCAATGCACTTCCGGTTTCAAAAGGCCCCCATCCTGCCAATATTTTCTTTTTGACCTGTGATGCGTATGGTGTGCTTCCTCCGATTTCAAGATTGACAAAAGGACAGGCTATGTATCACTTTATTTCAGGATATACCGCCAAGGTTGCAGGGACAGAAGCGGGCGTCAAAGAGCCTCAAAACACTTTTTCTGCCTGCTTTGGAGCCCCGTTCCTTCCGCTTCATCCGGCAAGATATGCTGCTATGCTTGGTGAAAAGATGGAAAAATTCAGTACCAATGTTTGGCTGGTAAATACAGGCTGGACAGGCGGACCCTATGGTGTCGGCAGTAGGATGAAATTAAAATATACCCGAGCGATGATTTCTCAGGCTATCAAAGGCAAACTAAATAATGTAGCTTATCATAAACATGAAATATTTGGCCTCAATATTCCGGTATCTTGCCCGGATGTGCCGTCTGAGATCCTGGATCCACGAAATACATGGTCAGATAAGGAAGCATATGACAGAACCGCTAAGAAGTTGGCGAAAGACTTCAACGACAACTTCTCCAAGTTTGCGGATCTGGCTAGCCAGGAGATTAGAGATGCAGCACCAAAGCACGACTGATACTTTAATGAAATATAATCTTGAAACGCCACAACTTGTCTGTGGCGTTTTTTTATTTAAATGGCCAATTATTCTACGGATAATCGTAGACGAATCTTTTCAAATATAAATGGATGGAATTATTTAAAATCATTGTTGATATCAAGAAAGAAGACATCATCGCCCTTTTCAAATATCATCAGAAACAAAAGCGAGTCCGCACTAACCTGATATACGTGGGGCTGATCATTCTTTTTACCTTTTTCTTTAAATCTGTAAAAGTGGAGATTGGAGAGGCCGTGCTGCTGGCTGCCATTTTGGTTCTTGTATTCGCATTTCTTAACCCTCGACTGGGCCGATTACGTTATTTGAAACAGTTTGAAGCAAACAAAAACCTTCAGCAACCTCTTGAATATCATATTTTTGCAGACCGATATATGGTAAAAACTTCTATCGCTGAGTCTGAAGTACAGTGGTCGACCAGGTATAATATCAGCCAGAACGATGATTATATCTTTATTTTTCATACAGAGGAAATGACATCCATGCTGCCAAAAAGGTGCATGACCGATGACCAACTCACTTTTTTTGGAGAATTAATCAAAAGGTTTGGAAAAGCTTGAGCGTATATAGATGCCGTATTTTGTAAATTTTGTGAAGGGCTTGTTTTTGAGGATGTTATTAGAATTGAATTTTATCACGAAGTAGGTAGATGCCTAATAGGTGATAATGTGTAAGCCACAACACTTCAGAATCTATATACTCTAACAAAAGATTTAAAAGTGACGGAATTTTTTAGCAGATTTTTACCAATTGAGTTCTGGTGTATATTTCCGTCTATTAATTTCCTACCCACTTCGTTTTTCACCACCCCACTTCAAATTTCGGTTGTATTTTGACCTCTGGAAGCCCGAAGTACAGCCTTTTTGGCAGGTCTTTTTTGCCGTTCTGTTTTTGAAATGTAACGAATGACGACAAATTAGTATTTTTACGCCTACTATTCTGAATATTACTATTCTGATGGAATAAATAGCGGATGAATTTATTTTTAAAACTATTGAGATTTTCCCGGCCGTATCATCATTATATTCCGGAGTACATTATCTATGTTTTCTTTTTTACGATATTCGGCTTGTTGAATTTTGTCATGATTATCCCGCTGCTGGATTTCTTGTTCCAGGAAAATCCTATCAGTGAACCATCGTCTTTTCCGGCATTTTCATTCAGTGCGTCCTATCTTCAGGATTTATTCAAATATTATGCCTGGCAGTTCAGTGCTGGCGAAAATCAAAAATTTAAACTGCTTGCCTATATCACACTCATATTATTGACGGTAACTTCCCTGAAAAACTTTTTTGGGTTTATGAGCCAAAAGGTTTTAGCCAGAATGAGGGTCAATTTGGTCCGGAAAATAAGGAATCAATTGTTTGAAAAGTTGACCAATACATCCGTGGGTTTTTATCATAATAGACAAAAGGGGCACTTGTTATCGACCCTTAGCAATGATGTGGGAGAAATAGAGAACACCGTGGTCACTTCCATTCAGGTATTGTTCAGAGATCCTTTTGCAATCATTTTGACCTTCACCGCATTATTTATCATTTCCCGCGAACTGACCTTCTTCACCCTTTTGTTTTTTCCATTATCGGGGATAGCCATTAATAAAATTTCCAGGGGGCTAAGAAAGAAATCTGTTGAGAGCCAGAGTTTGTTAGGTAGCCTTATGTCCTATACTGATGAAATGATTTCAGGTAACCGTGTGATTAAAGTCTTCAACGCCGAAGGATTTGTACAAAGACAATACAGGATGCTCAATGACAAGTATACACGTGTTGCAAAGAGGATCGCCACCAATAAGGAGCTGGCTTCTCCCTTGTCTGAAGTATTGGGGGTAGGTGTGATTGCAGTAATCATCATTTATGGAGGACATCTGGTACTTGCAGGTCAAGGAGAATTGACGGCATCCATGTTTCTGGGGTATTTGGGGTTATATTTCTCCATTCTGAACCCCGCTAAGAATATTGGCCAGGCATATGCCAATCTTCAAAGAGGAATGGTCTCCGGAGCGAGGGTATTCGAAATTCTGGAACAGAAAGATACAATCCAAAATAGGCCGGGAGCCGTTGCAATAGATGGATTTAAGGAAGGAATCCGGTTTGAACACGTTGGTTTCAGATATTCGGGAGAGACGGTGGTATTGAATGACTTCTGCCTCAACATTCCCAAAGGGAAGACGATAGCGCTGGTTGGTGAGAGCGGGGCCGGGAAATCAACGGTGGCTGATCTTATCCCGAGATTCTATGATGTGACAAACGGTCGCGTCCTTATGGATGGAATGGATATTCGGGATATCACGATGGATTCATTGCGCAAGCAGATGTCGATGGTCACACAGGAAGCGATTCTGTTCAACGATACAGTATTCAATAATATAGCATTCGGTATGGATGATGTTTCATTGGAACGTGTCATGGAAGCTGCAAAGGTGGCCAATGCCCATGCCTTCATTGAACAATTGGAAGATGGTTATCAGACTATTATTGGTGATCGGGGCATGCGCCTCAGTGGTGGCCAGCGGCAACGCCTTACTATCGCCCGCGCAATTCTGAAGGACGCACCGATCATAATCATGGACGAAGCCACCTCCGCCCTGGATACGGAAAGTGAACGATTGGTGCAGGATGCAATCAATCGATTGACACATAACAGGACCGGAATCATTATCGCCCATCGACTTAGCACCATCAGTCATGCCGATGAGATCATTGTCCTGCAGAGAGGCAGTATTGCTGAAAGGGGAACCCATCAGGAATTGATGCAAAAGGGCGGATATTATAGGAAACTCGTGGAAATGCAGCAGCTGGAAAAGAAATAAGAAGAATAATCAGGCATTCCAGGTTGTCAATTCCGGAGGTAATAAAATGACGGCGCTATATTTAACCCGGGTTTCTGGCAAACAATAGGAAGTTCATTCCGTAAGCCCCATTATATAAAGGCCTCGTTGTCCTCAATCCGTCGGGATGATTTGGGCCGCTGACCCGATCATCCAATGATGCACGACATTCATTTCATTCTTGTCCGAAGAACTAAAAGATTACTGGATTTTGGGGGATTAGAAACATTAGTAAATAATGCTAAAAGTTGTATCTTAGCGACTTCAATAATTAAACAATAAAGACCGAAATGGCGTTTAATGACTTTGTTTCAGGTCTAAAAGATTATACATTATATGGATCCATTGAAGGAGCTTTTTAAGACAAAAGCGTTTCCTGTCAGAGATGAGTTGAAAACCGTCATAAAAGAGCACGGCGAAATGAAAATTGCCGAAGTGAAGATCAGTCAGCTTGTAGGAGGGATGAGGAGTATCAAGTCAATGTTGTGGGAGACTTCATTACTTGATGCTGAAGAGGGAATTCGTTTCAGAGGGTATTCGATACCACAGCTGATAGAATTATTGCCTAAGATTGAAGGAGATTCTGAGCCGCTTCCGGAAGGCTTGTTTTGGCTTATGCTAACCGGAGATATACCCTCGCGGGACCAGGTTGAGTGGCTAAGTAAGGAATGGGAAAGAAGATCACAGGTGCCTGATGAAGTGTTTGCCATACTTGATGCCTGTGGCAATGACGTACATCCAATGACCATGTTCAGTATAGGGGTATTGGCAATGCAACCGTACAGCATATTCGCAAAGCGATATGATGAAGGTTTTAGTAAAGCGGACTACTGGGATGCAACGTATGAGGACACGATGAATCTGATAGCCCGGCTGCCCCATATCGCAGCATATATTTACAGAAAGGTATTCAGGAACAATGAACATATACCATCGAAAAAGGGACTCGACTGGGCTGCTAATTTTGCGCATATGCTTGGATTTGAAAGGGATGACTTTAAGAGCCTGATGCGACTTTACCTGACTATTCATGCCGATCACGAAGGTGGAAATGCAAGCGCACATGCAACGCACCTGGTAGGATCAACCTTGAGCGATGCCTATCTTTCACTGAGTGGGGGGCTTAATGCTTTGGCTGGGCCACTGCATGGTCTTGCCAATCAGGAAGTGGTCAACTGGATCAATGAGATGGTGGAGAAAATAGGAACCAAGAAGCCTACAAAGGAACAGATAGCCGATTATGTCAATACAACGCTAGCGGCAGGACAGGTGGTGCCGGGATATGGACATGCCGTATTGCGCAAGCCGGATCCGAGATTTATGGAGCAGAAGAGATTTGCTGAAAGATATATGCCGGATGATGATTATGTAAATATCGTATGGAAAGTCTTCGATGTTGTCCCGGAAATTCTTCGCGGACTGGGAAAGGTGACCAACCCTTGGCCCAATGTCGATGCACACAGTGGCTCGATTCTGATTCACTATGGTCTTACGGAAAGCAGTTTCTATACCGTGCTCTTTGGTGTCAGCCGCGCAATGGGTGTACTTGCACAGCTGTGTTGGTCAAGAGCCTTAGGCTTGCCTATCGAAAGACCTAAATCCATCACTTTTGACAATGTAAAAGAATTTATCAATAATCAAAAAAGCTAAAAGATCAGACTATGAGCAACGTTCCTAAGGAATTAAAGTACAGTAAAGAGCATGAATGGATCAGGGTTGACGGAAATATTGGCACCGTGGGTATCACTGATTTTGCTCAGGGAGAGTTAGGCGATTTGGTGTATGTCGATATTGACACCGTTGGACAGACCATTGCAAAAGATGAGGTTTTTGGCGCCGTGGAAGCGGTCAAGACCACGTCAGATCTCTTTTTGCCGGTTACAGGAAAGATCCTGGAGGTCAATCCCGCAATAACTGAAAGCGGAGACGACGATCCCAGCCTCATTAATTCCTCTCCTTATGACAAAGGATGGATTGTAAAAATTGAAATAGCAAACCCTTCCGAGCTGGACTCCCTGCTAGACAGCGATGCCTATGAGGCATTGATTGGTTGATGGCAAAATTACATATTGATAGACATCGATTATTCAGGGTGCTGGCCCGTGTATGGATCATCACCCTGACTATTTTAATGCTATTGCCGGGCAAGAGTATTCCGGTCGTTCGGTGGGCACTTAATATTCCAATTGATAAAACCATTCATTTTCTCTCCTTTTTTTTTCTGGCAGCCGGATTTTTACTGGGCTACAGATGGGAAGATCGCAGCAAACGCAGGATCTTATTCGTTGAATTATTGGTATATGCATCAATAATGGAAGTAATACAACATTTGCTGCAGCCCAGTCGTGCCTTTGAAATGGCAGATATGCTGGCTAATATACTTGGAATAATAACAGCATTTATTGGCTATTATGTTTTAGGTAAATTTATAAAAAAATTAACACTAAACCCGCCTAATTAAAAGGGTTTAATTAAGAAAGATTCCAAATAAAAGCTATTTTTGTACCTCGTTTGTCAAAATGAAATAACTGATAACTCCTTTTGTAAAAACAGTTGTTTTTTGCCGCCACACAACTTATTGAATTGACTAAACTTTTATTCATTTTAAATTACATTTCACATGAAAAGATTTTTCCTATTATTTCTTTCACTTAGCCTTTTTTCCAAAATTTCGGCACAACAGATAGGCTGGCAGCCTGTTTCCAAGGAAGTGGCAATGGGACGCAGTTGGGCTAGTGATGAGAATGTCCCCCTGGAAAACCTTTTTAAAGTAGATTTCAATGAACTCAATCAGTCTCTTTTGAATATTCCTGTATCCGCAAAAGTTGGTTTTGATATGGAAATGCCAATGCCGGATGGGAAAACGCAACTTTATACCGTTGTCTCAGATCCTGTAATGGAAGCTGATTTGCAGGCAAGATATCCCAACATAAGAACCTACAAGGTCATCTCAAAGGAGACCGGGGGCCTGGCAGGCCGTATCGGCACTTCCCCGGAAGGTTTTTATGGTGTTCTGGATATCAACGGTAAGGAAGTACTCATCAATAAAGTCAACAGGAACGATCGGTCTTTATACTCTGTCTTTAGACTGGTTGATGGAATAAATGCTGTTGATATGTTTAAGCCAATGGCCTGTGGTGCTGATTTTGCTGAAGTGAAGAAAGTTGAAGCTTCCTCAATGGAGGATAAAATTGAGACAAGGGCAGTGGAAGTTAAGATGCAGCACTTCAGGGTAGGAATTGCCACAACATCAAGCTTTGCTGCTGAGATTGGACTGACCACTGTAGAGCAAGTACTTGCGAGGGTAACCCAGGTTATCAATCAGGTCAATCTCAGATACAACAAGGATCATGCAATGCACCTCGACCTGATTAGTAATACCACCAACCTGTTTAACATGACACCCGAAGACGACTTCTTCAAACAACAAAACAATGGTGGCCAGCTACTGGGCCCGAGTCAGGAATTTTTTCAGATGAAATTGGCGAATAAGGACTATGATTTCGGCCAGACCTGGACACAGTATTGTGTTGATGTGGGTGGTGTTGTGAGCGGTTCTGCCTGTAATAATCAGTCTAAGGCACGGGGGGTCAGTTGTGGACCATCCAATGTAAGCTACTTTCTTCAAACAGTGAAACATGAGATGGGACACCAATTCAGTGCCAGCCACACGTTCAACTCCTGTAATGGCTCCACCCAACAGGCATCTCAGGGAGCATATGAGCCAGGCAGTGGAAGCACTATTATGGCATACCCGGGGGCTTGTGGCCCTGACAATATAGCCGGCGGAGCTGATGACTACTTTCATGTGATCAGTATTTTGCATGTACGCGGCCATCATCAAGCATATCCCGAATGCGGAACTTTTGCCGAAGATGTCAATCATATGCCTGAAATCACCCTGCCAAAATACAATTCGGATCTTCTGACTATACCCAAACTTACACCGTACGAACTTATTGGAAGCGCTACTGATCACAATCAGGATAAGCTTTATTACATCTGGGAGGAATTTGATCAAGGAAATGGTGAGCCATTGGGAACGAATTTTGAATCAGGCCCGCTCAACAGAACCTATCCGCCATTAACCAATAATAGTACCAGGCTGATTCCGCGACTGAATAATATCGTAAATGATGTGTTTGATATCGCTGACAGAATGCCTGAAGCCACAAGAGAAATGAACTGGAAATTCGTAGTAAGGGATTATAATCCAAATGCGGGCGCAGTGGCTATTGCAGACTTTAAATTCAGGGTTGATTCAAACGCAGGACCCTTCAAATTCAGCTTCCCCAACAAAAACACCGATTCTGTCCTTACTGTAGGTCAATACTTCGAAGTGAAGTGGGATGTTGCCAATACGGATAAAGAACCTGTGAACACCAAATTTGTGGACATTTTTTATTCTACTGATGGGGGTGTGAACTACAAAGATACTTTAGTTATAGGTACACCCAATGATGGTGCAGAATATGTAACAATTCCCCAAAAAGCTCAGAACAGTCGATTTAAGATTAAGGGGCACGGCAGTATCTTCCTCGATATGTCCAGAAAGACCTTGCGTGTCGTGGAGCCGGATAGCGCGGGGTTCTCCTATGATGTATATCCCCATAATGCACTATTATGCCCGTTCGAACCGCAAAACTTCCTTATAAAAGGTATTTCCTGGAAAGGATTTGATAAACCGATAAAAGTGGAATTGGTTGACGGATGGCCTTCCAACACGGTTATTAAGCTAGACAAGGAGATTATGAATCCGGGAGAAACGCTGACGCTTTCAATCGACACCAGAGATGTGACGGATGCCGGTTTCTATACCATCAGAATGATAGCTACAGCAGAGGGTCAGGATACGATATGGCGATATATGGAAGTGGAAATTTTACCTTCAAAACTGGAATTTACCGGGGCTGTCAATCCTTTGCCGGGTAACACGAATGAGTCACAGGTTCCGTCCTTCGCCTGGAATATTATACCGGGTGCAGATCGATATGAGTTCCAGTTGGCTTCCGATTCCAAATTTGAAAACATACTACATACCTACACCGGCACGGCTATTGCAATAGAGCCTCAGGTGGTACTTCCTCCTGGCGCAATCTATTACTGGAGGGTAAGGGCAAGTAACAGATGTTATGATGGCCCATGGTCGGAATACAATACCTTTCAGACCATACTGTTTGAATGCAATACAATCAATGCTCTGGGCCTTCCAAAGGCGATATCGAGCAATGTCACAGCTCCGCCGGTGGATGTTCTCTTTGACATAAGCAACAGCACAGGTGTGGTTGCCGATATCAATGTCAAAAATATTGATATCAGCCACTCCGATATTTCAAAATTGAAGATTTCCGCAAGGTCACCAAGTGGCAAGGAAATTAACTTAATGACAGGCAGATGTGCAGGTATTTCAGGGCTTTACACAACTTTTGACGATGTGTCACCACTGGAAATCAATTGCGGTTTGATCAAAGCAAATAAGACATTCAAACCCGAAGAGGAACTTTCAGCGTTTAATGGCGAGCCGGTACAAGGCAATTGGTCCATTCGAGTCACAACTATCAGAGGGGGATCCTCCGGAAAGATCAACAATATTGATTTTGACCTTTGTGCAAGTGTTACCACACCGCCTATCATCAAAGTCAACAATAATTTGTTCAAGGTTAATTCTGACCATAGTCAGGTTCTGGAAAATAAAGATTTGCTGTACACCTGTGAAAATACCGGTGATGGAAATATCTGGTACATCATGCTATCAGAACCGGTACATGGATATTTCACACTATACGGACAGGAAATTCAAAAGGGTGATCGGTTTACTCAAGGCCACCTGAACGACTGGGGGGTACAATACGTACCCTATGATTCCGAATATGAAGGAACAGACAAGGTCGACTTCCTGGTGCGTAATGATAAGTTTGCTTATTTGGCACCGGAACAATTTAATATAGACCTGAGTAAAACACATACTGTATCAACAAAGCCGATCAATAAGGATATTTCTAAATTGATCAAATTCTATCCGAATCCTACAAATGGTGAGGTGAATATTGACCTTTCAGACATCAAAATCCTGGAAACAGGTAAGTTGACAGTAACTGATATTGCAGGTAAAGTTGTAATGCAGAAACCGATTCCTGCCAATACGGATAGGGTTGTACTTGATCTTGGCAGGATGTCTGCAGGAGTCTATTTTGCCGGCATTTATTCAGGAAATTACCATGCAATGCAAAAAATAATCAAGCAGTAAATTTTATTCAAACCAGTATGTCATCAGAGGCTTTTTCGGATTCCTTGGAAGGAGGGCGTTTTCGGGAAAGCCTCTGTTTTTTTCTGAATCGCTCCATTTTTAATTAAAAACCGAACATAGTATGAAGATCATCAGACTTCTTGCATTTAACTTACTATTCATTTCTTTATATACGACAAGCCGTGCACAAATCAATATAAACTGGCAGACAGCAAACCCATCCTCAGAACAAAAAGCAGAGATTTCGTCCATGTTGCTTTTGCCACAGGATGCCAGGTTTTACAAAGCCTCCTTCCTTCATACCACGCTGGAGAGTGTTTCCGGATCAGAAGTTGTACAAGTAACCTTACCAATTGGTATGGATGGTGCTGAAGTAAAAGTTCACTTCGTTTACGACCCTGTCATGGGAGCAAGGGATCAGCAAAAATTCAAGGAGATTAGGACATTTAAAGCATTTTCGACCGAGGGCACACCAATATCAGGAAGAGCCGGTATTAGTCCGACAGGGTTCTATGGAGTATTCGAATTGAATGGAAAACAGATCATGATCAGGCCGGGTGCTGTTGAACAAGATATGTATGTTGTATATGATTTGGGGCGTAAATTGTCCATGCTCGACTTTAGTCTTCTTGCCGGTTGTGGAACAGAAACCCACCTGAATGAGATTAAAAGGAACGAGACTGTCAATTTGCGGAGTGATGACAAAAGAATGCGCAACTTTACCATTGCAATCAGCTGTACTTCGGGATATGCCGATCAGGTGGGTCGGTCGGAGGGTCAGGTTATGGCCAGTGTCGTTGAAGTACTTAATCTTCTCAACTATCGGTACAACGTAGATTTTGGCATTAAGCTCAATTTGCTTGACGGAACATCCCAATTGTTTAATCTGGATCCCCATACCGACTATTTTGTCAATGAGACGAAGGGGTTGGAACTGTTGCAGCAGAATCAGGATTTCCTGGATAGCCTGATTGATAATTCATCGTATGATCTGGCACAAGTGTTTACACGAGGGTGCAGCGATGTGGGCGGTGTCGTGTGGGGGCGTACCTGTGTCAGTGATACCAAGGCACGTGGTGTATCCTGTAGGACCAATGATAGCGACTATTTCTTTACGACTTTTAAGCATGAAGTGGGACATCAATTCAGTGGCGGTCACACCTTCAATGCTTGCAATGGAAGCACCCAGTATAACCCGTTTTCTTCTTTCGAACCGGGAGCCGGGAGCACGATACTGTCATATGGAGACAATTGTGGATCAGATAATGTCGGCGAAAGGGTGGATTATTTTCATGTAGCAAATATTATTGAAGTCAATCGTTATGTCAAGGAAATAGAGAACAAATGCGGAACATGGGGAGCGGAGATCAATCATACACCCGTAGGCTACCTTTCAATGCCCGAAGACAAAACAATTCCAATCCTTACTCCATTCGAACTGGAGGGAGGGGCGACAGATGATGATAAGAATCTTACATTCAACTGGGAGCAATACGATCTGGGCGAAGGAGAGCCCCTGGGCACCAATTTTGAAACAGGACCCTTGTTTGTGTCTCAGGCTCCTGGCGGTGTAGGGCACAGATTATTCCCTTCCTTGTCCACAATTAATTCCGGAATTATTTCCAATCGGGAGCGCTTGCCGGAGGTATCAAGGGAGATGAATTTCAAAATGACCGTGCGCGACAATAATCCAAATGTTGGGGCCCAAGCTATCGTGTCCTATAAGTTCGATGTAACGGATCAGGCAGGACCCTTTAAGGTGACATTTCCGGATGCCCAGACAGATACTAGTTTTACTTTGGGACAGTATGTTGAGATTACCTGGGATGTCGCTAATACAGATCAATTTCCGGTCAGTTGCAAAAATGTAAATATTCTCTTTAGCACTACCAATGGCAATACATGGTCTGATACATTGGTTGCCAATACCCCGAATGACGGCAGAGAATCGGTAATGATGCCCAGGACTTCAGGACGGGCAAGATTTAAGGTAAAGGCAGCTGACAACATCTTTCTGGACCTTTCCGGAAAACCCTTGAAAATAGTGCAACCTTCAGAAGCGGGTTATAGTCTGGATATCCTGCCCCATGATATATCCTTGTGCAAAAACAGTATTTACACGCTTACTGTAAAGTCTGTCAGTTGGAAAGCTTTTAATTCTCCTGTAAAGATTTCGGTGTTTGATTCAGGACACCCAGCTTTTAAGGTCATTCCTCTAAAAAGTGAATTTCTGCCGGGAGAGACAATGACCCTGGACGTCGATGTGCCGGATGTCATAGATGCCGGAACCTATCAGATCCGGTTTATGGCTACTTCAGATCAAGGCGATACACTTTTCAGAACAGTTACATTGACCATTGCGGACAACGATCAAAACATTTCCGGAACCATCAGTCCGGTTGCCAACGATCAGTACGTAACGCTTCATCCGGTTTTTGCCTGGGATCCCGTGGAAAATACCCATGGCTATCAATTACAATTGGCGACGGATCCGGCCTTTTCATCTCTGATCCTGAATGTGTCAATAGACTCAGAGGAGTATTTATCCGAAATAGAACTCAATAAAGCGACCATCTACTATTGGCGGGTCCGCTCTTTGGGGGAATGCGGTTATGGTCGCTGGACGGCAATGAGTATTTTCAGGACAGAGTCCGAATTGTCAAACAGCGCACTACATCAGATCAATAATAAGATCTTAAAAGTCAAGACTAATGAGAAAAAGCCGGCCTTACATGAAGATTTGTACTACGTATCAGAATTGAATCAGAACGAATCACTGAAATATACCCTGCTTTCAGAGCCGGAGCACGGCGCCTTGTATCTGGATAACGCACGCTTAAAAAAAGGAGATACATTTACTCAGGAAAATGTCGATGCCGGAAAATTTGTTTTCTCTGCAGAGGAATTGGATTATCAAGGAGGAGATGGATTTGCCTTTCTGGTGTCTGATATTTCCAATCTCTTCATAGGACCGGAGAATTTTATAATCGATATCCGGGAAAGTTATCCATCCGGAACATCTCATATCAATATGGATGCCATGGTTGATCTGGTGCCCAATCCTACTTCCGGACTGATAGATTTGAAATGTGTTGGAATGGACCTGAAGGAGGATGTGGAGATTCAGATCTTAGACATCCGTGGAGTATCAGTGATGAGACCGTTTAAGGCCCAATTAAATTTGGGGAACCGCATAGACCTGACTTCTTTGTCTTCAGGCGTCTATTTGATTGTGGTACAATCGGGAAATTATATTGCCAAAAAAAGGCTCGTCAAAATCTAATCAACTATATTTGCCGGGTAAAATCCACATTGACTGACTTACGTTAGCGTTATAATGTGGTAACATCGTTGTATTATGTTCCGGTCGAAGTATTTCTGGACTCATGTTGGTTTGATGATTCTGGCTGTTGGTCTGCTGACAGGGCTGATTTTTTTCTTTTTAGGTCTATATACCCACCATGGAGAGAAAATCCCGATATCCGGACTAAATGGGCTTCAGGTCGAGTTGGCAAAACGGCAAGCTGAAGAAGATGGATTTGAGGTAGTTGTCACCGATTCGGTTTTTATCGTCGGACAAAAGGGCGGTATTGTTCTTGCACAAAATCCAGAAAAGGGAACCTTTGCCAAGGAGGGTAGAAAGATTTATGTCACGCTATCCAAGTATATGCCGGACATGGTGCCCATCGGTTCACTCCCTGCATTGTACGGAAAGAATTTCGAATTGAAAAGAAAGGTTTTGATGGAGGGGTACGAGATACAATCGGCAGTTGTAGGCCAATTGTATGATGCCGGGGAGCCGGGCTGTATCCTCCGGGTGATATACAATAATGATACAATCATTGATGCGAGGGGAGTACGGGACAATGTCAATCTTCCCAAAGGCGCCAAATTGAAGTTTATCGTATCCACCAACCAGGGAGGGCAGATGGAGGTGCCGGATCTTATCTGTCAAGAGTTTGATGAGGCAAGGTTTTCTTTAGGAAATAATTTTGAATTGTCCGGACGTTCCGGCACATCAGGCAAATATATAGTGGCACAGGAACCGGCATATACTCCAGGTGTGAAGATCGACAGAGGGACAACAATCATCGTCGATCTGAGTGATTCACGTCCTCCCGGATGCCCGCCTGATGAAGATGAATAGCAACAAATAAGACAGACATTTCGTTTTTAAATAAAAAATATCGAATGAATCGTTTTTCACTGAGGATTTTCTTTTTCTTATGGATATTGCTGACCGGTGTAAGTAGCGGCGCTCAGGTCGTCTATTATGGATTGACCGAAAACCCTGTTCTGTTCCCAGAAAAGCAAGTATCTGGACAGAGAAATTTAATCAGTGACAGTAGAGTGGTTGTCATACCCTCCGATAGTCAGACACTCTGCATCAATCGTCCGGAGATAGGAACCTTTGATACACTGATCCTTGATCAAGCCTCCGTCAATCCTGGTATTGATGTGAAAATAACGGAGAATTGCATTGTATTTATTGCAGAACAAAACGCAGAATTAGGGGATTATGAATACACCTTTGACTATTCGTCCTTTTCCGGCAACTCCCTGAAATATAGGGTTGCATTGTCGGTTGTGGAGCCGAGAGGATTGCCATTCTTCGATGATTTTGCCTACAACGACAAGTATCCTGATCAACGAAGATGGGTCGACAAAAATGTATTCATCAACAATACAATGGGCGACAATCCTCCAAGTGTGGGTGTTGCAACATTTGACGGGTTGAACAGCAATGGAAGCCCTTATGGTGGTGGATTCGGTCGGGCCGACTACCTCACTTCCACATTTTTTGATCTAAGTGGAGTACAACATTCTGAACCGGTTTTTCTGAGCTATTATCTGCAACCCAAAGGAAAGACGTATAATCATCAGCTGCGTGATAGCATTGAGCTGGAGTTTAAAAACAAATCAGGTCAATGGGAAAGGATTGTAGCATACAAAGGTATTGATCCTTCCTTTCCATCCTCTTATGTTCCGCCTTTTGAATATTACAGTGTCCAGGTCGATCCAAAATATTTTTACAGGGGATTTCAATTTAGGTTTGTTAATTACAATTACCGGCTTGGGGTATATAGTACATGGCACCTGGATTATGTCAAACTTATCGCCAATCAGTTGCCGGGCCTTAACCAACAGGATATCGCCTTTACAGATCCACCCAACAGGATATTAAGGACTTATTCGGCGATACCTTACCGGCAGCTGTCCGGTTTCGAGGATAAGGAGTTGGCAGATACAACAAAAATCAGGCTCTACAATCATTTCCTGGAAGTTGCTGAAGATTTGGGTGATCCACGGCTGGAAATACAGGAAATAACTACTGGTACGGAAATATACAATGGACAGCTTGTCAATACAGTGCCACAGCTGAACCCACCCGCCGGCTTCAATGCTTTTGACAATCCCTTCGACCCACAATCGATTGCCGCTTCTGTGGCTTCTGTTCCCGCAGGTCAATTGCCTTTGATTTTCAGGACTAAATACCATTTTGATCAGGACCAGGAAGTATCCTTTCTCGAAGAAAACAATACCGTCACTTCCGAAGCAGAAGTCGGATATGTTCTGGCATACGATGATGGCAGTGCTGAGCTCAACATCGCCGCCGAGGCCAACAACAGTGTAAAATCACAGATTGCGGTCAAGTTTCGCTTAAATACAGGAGATACACTTCGTGCCGTTCAATTTCATTTTCCTAGATTATATGATGATGTCTCCCATCAGTTGTTCAATCTTAAGATCTGGGTCGGCAGCTTGAAAGAAGAGCCGGATTATTACTATCAGCTGCAACGTCCGGTCTATGCGGATACATACTACGATACGCTTCAGGGATTTACAACCTATCCGCTGGTCAATGATCTGACCCAGGAGCCTTTGCCACTCTATATTCCACCGGGTGATTTTTACATAGGCTGGCAACAATTTTCTGTTTCTTCCACCGGGCAGTTTATCCCGGTCGGGTTTGACAGGAATTATCAGGGAGGAGAAGCCTTGACCTATTACAAGTCGACCGGAGATTGGAAACCGATGACCGAGCTGACAGCATCGCCGCTGCTCAAGGGCATTCCCATGATTCGGGCAAAATTTCAAGATGCCTGGAAAACATCTTCCACGACACAGTCCAAAGCAACTGGTTTTTATGTTTTTCCCAATCCTGTCTCAAGTGTACTTAATATAGGCGCAAGTGAAGAAATGTCCGATAATGCCACATACCACATTATAGATATTACAGGAAAAGTTGTTATGGCAGGTGACGTCATAAAGCCAATAGATACCGGGGGGTTGTCCGAAGGTATTTACTTCCTGCTCGTCAGGAATAAAGAGGGAAAAAATCTCGGCAATGCAAGGTTTGTCAAGGTCCGGTAATTACAGTTTGTAAATATTTAGTGGGTTTTTGGCTCTCAAAGTCAACAAAATACGGCAAGGTGGTTGGTAAAGACTTGCAAAAAACGAACTAGGTAGATGATTAATAGGCTGAATATCAGTGGATACCGGATCTCTGTATAATTTCATTGTAAAAACCACCTCGAAATGACATTTTTTTTGGAGCATTCTCTGCAGAAGCTCCATAGCGTCAGGCGAAGTGATTATTATTTATCTACCCACTTCGAAACTACCGCTCAACAACCTCTTCCCCACCCTTGTGAATATAGTAAACCGGGAATTCCCCCCGCAGAGGAACTCTTGCGCCATGGACAGTTAATCACAATTTGAATTGTCGTTGGTTGGCTCTTCCTTTTCAGGGGGAATCTCTTCTTCCTTCCAACGATGTGACAGGACCAGGGCTCTATGCAACAGATATTCGATCTGGCCGTTTAGGCTACGGAATTCGTCCGCAGCCCATTTTTCCAGAAGCTTTTGCGTATGCTTATCTATCCTTAATATGAATGGCTTTTTACTCAAGATCTGAATTTTATTTAACCCGGCAATACCATGGTAAAGCGCCATGATATTTGCATAGAAGGCGCTGCCCTCTAAAGGCATTGCCGGGTTGGGGTATGGTTAAAATCAATGATTCAGCGTGCCTGTATTGATGATAGGCTGAGCGGCACGGTCGGAACACAAAACGACCATCAGGTTGCTGACCATCGCGGCTTTCGTATGATCGTCCAGATCAATAATGCTGCCCTCCTTAATCTTGGTTAGCGCCAAATCTACCATACCAACAGCTCCTTCTACAATTTTTTGCCTTGCGGCAACAATGGCAATCGCCTGTTGTCGCTGCAACATAGCTCCCGCTATCTCCGGAGCATAGGCAAGGTGGCTGATTCTTGCTTCTATGATTCTGATGCCGGCCTGGTCCAGCCTCTCGTGCAAGGCTCGCTCAAGTTCGTCATTGACCTTTTCTGCTCCGGAAAGTAGTGTTAATTGAGCGTTTTCGTCCTCAAACTGGTCATATGGATATTTGTTTGCCAGGGCTCGTACAGCGGCTTCACTTTGGACCATGACATAATTGACATAATTGTCTACTTCGAATGCGGCTTTGAAAGTATCAGCCACTTGCCATACAATAACAGCAGCAATTTCAATTGGATTGCCGACCCCGTCATTGACTTTTAGTCTGTCTCCATTCAGGTTGCGTGCTCGTAGTGTGAGCTTTTTACTCAAGTAAAACGGGTTGACCCAAAAAAAACCGTTCTCCTTGGCGGTCCCTGCATACTTCCCAAAAAAAGTAAAAGCAATTGCTTCATTAGGGTAAATGACCTTAAATCCCGGCAGGACAAGCAAAAACAATATGCCCGGAACAATAGCAAATAATGAAATGGCAGAATCACCGAACATGACAGGAAGTAGTATTGTCGCTCCCAACAATAGGAACAAAATCAACAGGAACAGGAATCCGTTCTTGGGCTTTATATAATATTCGCCTTTCATGGTTTCAAATGTTTATTTAGTGATAGATTATTAAAATGATATCATTATAATATCAAATTGAAATTTGGGGTCAAAAGTTCCAATCGTGTTGTCTTTTTTTAAAAAATGTATAGGAATCTGTAAAAAATTGACATATACCAATGATGGAATATTTGTTTTTATAGCATATTCTTTGTTGTTCAAGAGTTGTTTATAGCCGCATGAACATTTGATTAAGATTCGTTAATATTTATTCTTTTTGGGATCAAAAAAATGCAGGGCCAACCAGTTATATTTCCTCTTTTCTGAACGTATGTCCGAAATCAGACGAAAGATAACCCATCCCTTGACCTGCTTTGACCTGCCCGGTTTTCTGTTTGGGTCATGTAGGCAATGAAGTTGGTCAAATGATGTAGTACGGACCCACTTGAAAGAAGATCCTCTATTAATCAAATCTCAGAGTCTTCGGGTATTACAGCTGCATTTTTGGGTGCATCGTGAAAAACCAATTACCGGAAATAGTTATTTAAGTAGTGGAAGGCCTCGTTTTTGTCACAAGGAATTGATGCGGACCTCTCTGATGGAATCCAAACCTAAGCCTGGACGGAACTTAATGAATATCCTGAAGTGACGGTTTTCTGTTCTGATATTTCCAAGGGTATAACTGCCGGAATGATCGGGGGCTTTTCCGGAGTGAGATGGAGTATAGGAAATGACCTTGTTGGTCTTGAAGAAAGACTCGAGCATCCTTTCTGCTTCGGCGCGAGTCATAAGATCTCCCCGATCATCAAAAGTCAATTCAACTTGCTTATTAAAAAAACCGGACAGGGCCTTAGCATCACCATTCCTGATGGCAGTCGTGATACGCTGCTGCCCGAACACAAGTGTAGTCAGGAGCAAAAAATAAAACAAAGCAAGTGTTCTAACCATTTTTTGTGATTCTCTTTAGATATATAACACAAATTTTATGCCAATATTATAATAGGAGAAAACTTTGTTTTATTGAATAAGTGGAAATTTTTAGGAAAATATTCGATGACGCGAAGGCCCCCGGGAGAAGAGGTTGCTTTGTTTTAATACTGCAAATCAATCATTGGATGCCTGTATTTAGGGGTACAGACTCAAGATAATAATTAGGTAATAGATTCCCGGAGCCATGTTATAATCCTACAATCATGAATAACATCCGCCATCCCGCCTCATCACAGATGACGCAATATTTTTCCTGCAAAATCCGGCCAATTTTAGTGGATTTGACAGTTTCTGATAAAAGCTGATTATTTTTACATCATGGAAGGAAAGAAAACAATATTGACCATTTTGGATGGCTGGGGCATCGGGCCGGTGCATTCCAGTGATGCCATTTACAATGCCCAAACACCCAATTTTGACCGGTTGTGGACTATCTATCCGCATTCGACATTGATTACCTTTGGTGAAGACGTCGGTCTACCGGAGGGCCAGATGGGCAATTCGGAAGTGGGCCACCTCAACATTGGCGCCGGCCGTGTGGTGTATCAGGCACTGGCCAGAATCAATAAGGAGATTCGCGAGGATGCAGTTCGGTATAATCCTGCCGTCATTGATATGGTCGATTATTGTGTCAGACAAAACAAGCCATTGCACATCTTTTGTCTTGCTTCGGATGGCGGTGTCCACGCACACATCAATCACCTCAACGCCTTTGTTCACTTGCTCTCTGAGATGGGTGTACAGGAAGGATATGTTCACGCATTTACCGACGGAAGAGATACCGGGCCGACTACGGGGGAGGGCTTTATCCGCGACATCCTGGAGTTTTCAAAGGACACTTCCTTCCGGCTTGCCAGCATCATTGGTCGATATTATGCGATGGATCGGGATCATCGTTGGGAGCGTGTAAAAAAAGCCTATGACCTGCTTGTCCACGGAATTGGCGACCACAATCCGGACCCGCTGGCCTTTGTTCGGAGTAGTTACATTGCCAATATAACCGACGAGTTCATCGAGCCGTGGATGGCTGAAGGAATACGACACGGAGAGGCGCCGACTGTCCGTGAAGACGATGCGGTGCTTTTTCTCAACTTCAGAACCGATCGGCCACGACAGCTTACAGAGGTGCTGACCCAACATGCTCAGGAAAGTTATGGGCTGATGCCGATGAAGTTGTATTTCACAACCATGACGCAGTATGACGAGGAATACAAAGACCTCCACATCATCTACCAGAAGGATAATCTGACCCAAACCCTCGGCGAAATTGTTTCTGAAGCCGGACTGACACAACTTCGCACGGCGGAGACTGAAAAATACCCACACGTCACCTTTTTCTTTTCAGGCGGAAGGGAAGAGCCGTTTTCCGGAGAATTCCGCACATTGATTCCATCTCCCAAGGTTGCCACCTACGACCTGCAGCCGGAGATGAGCGCACAGGGTATATGTCAAGCTGTCCTGGACGCCATGGATGATAAAAAGCCGGACTTCATCTGTGTCAACTTTGCCAATACCGATATGGTGGGGCACACCGGTGTCTTTGAGGCCGCGGTCAAGGCTGCGGAAACGGTGGACGGATGTCTGGGAAGAATCACAGAAAAAGCCCTTGCACTGGATTACAGGATGATCATCATAGCCGATCACGGTAACAGTGATTACATGATCAATGAGGATGGAAGTCCCAATACAGCCCATACTAAGAATCCGGTCCCATGCATCTTTGTCGGAAATGATACACAGGGCCTTACACTAGGTGAAGGGAGACTGGCCGATGTAGCTCCTACCATCCTGTTTTCTATGGGAATCAAGCAACCGGAGATTATGACCGGCCAAAATCTGGTACAATGATTAACCGGCTAACCGAACTGATCTGGTTGCGATGGCCTGCCGTGATTGTATCGTTGCTCCTTCTAAGCTGCAAGGCGGAAGTAAAACAGTCAGGTGCGGCATCCAACCCGTTCTTTCAGGTGTCTGATTATATCTTGGATGATTACAGAAGGGAACGAAGCGAAAAGGCTTTATTCAAGACCATTACCATCAACGGGCAGACAGATACGCTCTTGCTTACCGACAGCTTAAATGCCGGTGAAACCATAATTATGGACAAACTCAACCTGAACAATCCGGACTGGATACCCAAATATAAAGCAGATACCGTTTTCGGCGTTTATGGCGATGCTGACAGATACCAATACCGGGCGCTTGATGAAGATTTGCCGGTGCAAAGCATCGAAGTCAACATGGAAAAAGGGACGGTGTCCAACATCCGAGTGCACAATCGCCGACGTAGTTTGATCAACCGCCACGACCAGTTCCTCACATATATTCCACATACAGGATACAGGTTATTGTCCTTACAACGAATGTGGAATGGCGATACACTGCGAATGGAAGTCAGTGCGGAGTTTCGGATGATGAGATGAAATTCGGTATTTATTCATTATCCCCCAGATATTTATTCGCCGGATTGGTGCACATAAAATCTTTCTGGTATGTTTGGTCCGTATCTGAAGATTGAAGAACAAATCAAGTATGGAGAGATCTACCCAATACCGGCCTTTTACATTTGGGAATGTTGTTAAAATCTCAAACATATGGACAACCAGAGAAGAATCCTGAATACATTTGCAGATAATAAAAAGATAAGGTAAAATGGATATAGCCTCCGGCAACCATTGGGAATCTATGGACACGGATGTGCCATGTGTACGAAAGCATGGTATCAAACTAGCCACAACATTGATTGACCTCAAAGAACTTTTTTCGACATGGACGGTCGGGGTGGAGCCAACAGAAGCTAAATAATCATGAATACAACCGAGGTATTTTACCCTAAAAGCCTTGCAGATTGGAGGGGATGGTTGACCGAGAACCATCTGTCTAAACAATCTGTATGGTTAGTTTTTTATTCCCGGACATCAGATAAAAAATCAATTACCTGGAGCGGAGCTGTTGATGTTGCACTCTGCTTCGGGTGGATTGACAGCAAAAAAATTAAAATAGATCACGAGACATCACATCAATTTTTTAGTAAAAGAAAAGAGAAAAGCACCTGGTCAAGAATAAATAAAGAGAAAGTACAACAGCTTATTGACCAGGGATTAATGACAGTCGCGGGGTATGAAAGTATTGAAATAGCAAAGCAAAACGGTTCGTGGACAATTCTGGATGAAGTTGAAAAACTCATCATTCCGGCCGATTTGAACGAAGCATTTGGGAAACACAAAGGTTCAAAGGCGTACTTTCAGGGTTTAAGCAAATCGTCCCAAAAGATGATGTTAAGTTGGATTGTATTGGCGAAACGACCCGAAACCCGACTTAAACGAATTGAAGAAATAGCTATTCTTGCCGGACAAAAACAAAAACCCAAACAGTTTTGAAAACAAATCACGCAAGTACTATTAGTGTGAAAACAAATTTGTAACTGCGGATACACGCTAAGCAGTTTCTTTCGCCAAATCTTTATCCGGGTGGTTAGTAAGAAGATGCTTATTGCGGTTTCACAAGTTGATGCCAAGCTTTACAAAATAGTTACGCCCCGGATTGATAAACTGGAAGCCGGACACTCTGTGACTACCCGAGTTGTCAGCGCCGGATACTGAGGCATAAGTTGTATTCAGGATGTTTTTACACCCAAGGACTAATTGCAACCTTTCTTTCCAAAAATAACGGTTGAGAGAAAAATCCAAAAATGACGCAGCACTTATTTCTGATATATTGACATCACCAAAATCGACACTGAATAATGGTTGAGGACCATTGTACCTGTAATTGAGCATGGCGGCAATTTTTACTTTGGGTATGGTATAGTTTAAAGTAGCATTGTAGTCCAGTACCTTTCCTTTATACGGCTTTTCCTCCGACTCAATAATGGTGTTCCAGAATCCGAGACTTGCTCCTAAGGCCCAGTTCAGCTGCTTCCATGAGCCGCTCATATCCCACTTCAAACCGGAAACCGTATAGATATCAACGTTGCTGTAATTATATTTTAGGGGAGCATATTGAAAAAGTGAAATTTTATCATTGATTTCAGTTCGAAATGCATTTAGTTTGGCATTCATCCACTGATAAGGATTATATTGAATGGTCAGCTGGATATCGTTTGATTTTTCCGGTTGAAGGTTTGGATTGCCTATGATATTATGGTTGACATCAATAAACTCTATATAACGTTCTTTTAGGTCCGGAGTCCGATATCCCTGAGCATAAGATGCCCTGAGGACGATATTTTTTCCCAGATCTGCCTTGGCCTTGATGCCAGAAGTATAATTGTTTCCAAATTCACTATGGGTCAGGAACCTGCCCGAATAAGAAAAAGTGAAGCGTTTAAACAATGAATACCGGACTTCTGAAAAATAGGCCCATTCTGACATAATTGCTTCATGTTCATTAGGGTTTTCGACCTTGATCCGCCCTCCTTTTCCGGCATCAAAAGTATGATTCACACCGCCTAATACTTCCAGTTGCGGGGTTATCCTCATGGAGAGGTTTAGCTTGTTGAAAAAAGATCTGAATCTTGTCGTGTCAGATTTGGTTTGTGTCTCGTCATATTGATTTTCCTGAAACTGAAACAACAGATTGTCCACATGGCGGCCAAACCTGTTATAGGATGATTTCAATTCAACATACAACTTATGAAACAGGAGTCCATCGTACATAAAGGAGATATCTTCCCGACTGGTCAAAAAACGATCGTCAAACGCATATGGTTTGAAGGCAGGTCTTTTGACTGGTCCATAGTCCAGCAGAGACTCCTTGCTCAAATCATATTTAAATACCAGTGAATTATCTGCACTGACCTTATACTTGACAGTAGTTCCGGCACTCATTTGGAGTTTGGGATTCCAGGGATATTTGGAGCGTGTACTTATCGAGCCATCCGGAAGGGTATATTTTTCCAAGAGACGAAGACTGTCTATGGGGTATTTGTCATAGTTGAAAAACCTTCCGTGCATATCCACATACCATTTCTTTGTCTGCAACCCAAGATCCAATTGATGATTCTGCGTCCCAATGGATTCAATTTGGCTGCTTCCGCCCAAACTCCACTTTTTGGACTGACTGTCAGTAGTGATTATGTTGATGACACCTCCGGCAGCATTGTTTCCATATATAGTCGAAAGAGGCCCTTCGATGATTTCAATTTGCTTGACGTTAATCAAGGGGATTTGCGAAATGTTGATCGCCCCATCCAATCGTCCTATCACAGGTACGCCATCCACCAAGATGGCTACATTGGCCGCTGAAATACCCCGAAGCCGGAGTTGAGTTCCCAAAATCGGATCATAGTCATATCTTACTGAGGGAATGATCGATAGAGCCTCTTCGAGATTGGTCACACCCCTTCTGTTGAGGGACTCTGTCTTCAAAACTTCTATGGAGTGCAAGGCCTTTTTGACATGGGTTGGTTTGTATTCAGCAGTATGAACATATTCTTCGAGCACAACACTCCTTTCAATACTATCCAGAAAGGCTTCCGTCGTGTGGGATTGTGCCGTAACCACTAACGGGAAAGCAATGATGATGAATATTGGAAACAAACTCCTCATGATAGGAAAAAGTCTTTCAATAAAGAGAGCTAAAAACCAGACTCTCTTTATTGAAAGCTATATTGTTATTTTGAAATTACAATTGAAAAAGCGGACCTGCGTTCTTTACCTTGCACCACAATGTGATACATGCCGGGCGTGATATCAGAAGGTAGGGTTATGGAGCTACGTGTATCAGTTGCTTCTTCCAGAACAACTCTGCCAAGGCTGTTGATTACACTTACACGGACGGGTTCAGGCTTGTCCGAGTCAATATATAGGACATTTTGTGCAGGGTTGGGGTAAAGTGTCATGCCTGGGAATTGTAAGTCCGGGTTGACTTTGCTGGTGGCCAGCTTTGTCCGTTCTACGGTAACGGTACCAGATGATGATCCGCTAAAATCAACAAAAACCAGCTTATAGGTTTCTCCATTTTTTGTTTTGACAAAATTAGCCCGGTCTTCATCAATTTGCCATCCTGAGGTCAGATTGAAAGATTTCCAATCATGACCAATCGTGGTCGGAGCGGAAGAATATGCTAAGGAATAATCAGACTCCTTGACAGTTGCGACATCTACACTATCTGCAACAACAGCTAAAGTCCCGGGAGCAAGTAAGAATCCGGTAACCGAATAATTGATGAAATGTCCGGGAGTGTCTTCAAGAGAAGTGATATATCTGGTAAACACCAAATCATAACCATTGTCTATCTTGACTATTCCTTTGGAGTCAAAGGAGTAATGTACCAGAGATTTTGGCCCGTTGGTGTTTCTTGCCACAGAATCTTGCACCTCATTGGAATTGTCAAGATTGGCATACCTGAAATGATAATATCCGTTTCTGTAAGCATCGACCTTAAACTTGATAAAATCTCCATTGCGTTTTTTAACGACATAAACTTCATTGCCGATTATTTGATGGTTTTGCGGATTATATTGGCCCCAGCCAAAATCGGTCGGGTCGTCCGGGTTTCTGGTCTCATTGAAAGCGCCAATGGTCCAGTTATTCTCTGAATTGAACAATTGAACATCATCAATGAAGATGGACGCATCGGTTATTGGCGTACTCCAGTCATTATCCAGGGCCACAAACAGCTTAACAGGGTTTTCTGCTAAAGATGCAGCTTCGTTGATGAAGATTCCGGCATCCGTCTGTCCTATATTTGAAAAGGCAATATCCCAGGCATTGTTGTTGACAATCTGGACACTACCCGTAGATAAGTTGTAATATGCCTGCTGGCTGTATTGTGCGCCTGTTGACACCTCATCGTAAGATTGCGTATAGGCAACAGAAAAGAAAGAAATAGTCAAAAATATCGTTAAAAACCTTCTCATAAATATTACTCTTTTAAATTATAAATTAACTAATCATTCAATGATTTTGCATGGCGCAAAGCTAATAATTTTATTTAGATTAAATATAAATAAGTTCCGAAAATTTAAATCTGTAAAAGTTAAGGAACTTGAATCGGAAGGTCAAATCTAAGTAGGTAGGAAAATAATAACGACAAAGACAATAGCAGTCTCACGATTGTGGAATATCATTGTAAAATTTATTTTTTTTTCCAACAAATCAACGAAGGAATTTTGTGAAATACATGGAACAAGAGAATGCTGCGCTATTAAACATCTACCTACTTGCTTTTTCTCTTCCGGGGCCTACTAACCAATTGACAAATAAATGGTTAGGTCCGTTTTTATTGAAAAACAAAACGAACCAAACCGATCTTTTCACAACATAGTTTTAATTCGGGGAAGGTAAATTCTGCCGGAACTCCTTTGCATATCATCATTTTATTTTCAATCTCCGGTTAAGAAAAATTCCGCACGATTCAATTTGTCAGTATCTTGGCACTTGAATTGGACGATGTACTCTATTGTCCGATTTTCATTAAAAAACCGGCCTATGTGGAATTATATTAGACAATCCATCGCGAGAAAGCGCGCCCGTCGTATCACCCGGAAATACGATACGGTAATTGATCATTTTGAAATTGAAGGAATAGGGAGGATCGACTTTGCCAACTGGACCAATCCTCTGGTGGAGAAAAAAGTCATATCCCGGAGTCAGGTTGATTTCTTTGCTAAATTTTTAAAGCCCGGAGATCTTGCGGTGGATATTGGAGGCAATGTTGGTCATATGACGATAGCGATGTCGCTAGCTGCCGGCAGGGAAGGCCGGGTGGTCAGTTTTGACCCCAATCCTTTTGTTTATGACATTCTGGTGAAGAATGCCGGATTAAATCCCGGATTGACCCGGATCGACACCTTTCCTTATGCCATCGCTGACCATGAAGGTGAATTTTATTACAATTCTTCCGAAGCATCCTTCAATAATGGCGGGATATCCGAAGACACGAACAGCCGTCACGGACGTTTTGCCCTGGATCATAAGATTAAGGGTATCAAGCTGGAATCGCTGTTGGAGGAAAAATACCCGGAAGAACTTGGCAGGCTAAGACTGATCAAGATTGACACCGAAGGTTATGATAAGGAAATCATCCGCTCTATCCGTCCAATTTTGCAAAAACACAAACCAACAGTAATCACAGAGGTATTCAAAAAAAACGACGCATCAGCAAGAGCCGAACAATTCGAATTGTTGTCCTCATGCGGTTATACCATGTATTACTTCTCCGATTTCGTAGCGGATGCGGAGGTGATCAGGATAGAAAATAAGGATCAGATGATGCAATGGAAGCATTTCGATATGTATGCCATATGTAATTGACCGCCGGACAAGAGGTGCCACAAAAAGGCAAACAGACGTCCGGGCTCATAATAATAGGAGCGTTTAGCCATTACCGGTCCTTAAGGCATTCTGTTTTTGATGTCGGAAAACTTTTTTGGCATGTTGGGCAGGCCTTTTGCTCCCGGTACAATTATTTTTTACAAGATTTTGTCAAACTTCAATTGAAGGCATGATGCCGCAGAGCCTCCTGATTTCGTCTATGGACATTGACAAAATATTGAACGGAGGCGGGGAATTTTGAAAGTGGACGAAACTTCCTTTGTTGCCTCCGGAGGGGGCTTATTAAGGGTGATTATACGAGGGATAAGAAAGAAACATGTTTAGATTGACTCCCGGTCAACCTATTTTGAATTCCCGGGATTGATGTTGAAAATTTTTCACCACGACCGAGCCCTGGTTAGTGTAAACGCGCCCATAAGCAAATTTTATTCTAAAAAGTATTCGATTAATTCGACAAACAAATAATTGTCAATAATTTATTGCTGTATTTTTCGATGTTTTGATATTATAATTTATCATTTTGGGAATTAACTTGTTTTTTGTTTTAAAAAGGAGGTCAAAATATTTTAGTTTTCAGTGAATGCGGCTTATCTTCGCTGAATATAATGTGTAAAAAGTACACATTATAAAATCATTATTTGGGACAAAAATTATTCAAGCAAAAAATTATTTTATGAAGCAATGTTTAATTACACTGTTTGCTCTGCTGTCCTTCTCCTTCCTCCAAGCGCAGTCCGTTATTTCCGGCAGCGTAAAAGACGCAAAGGGGGTTGGCATTGTCGGGGCAACCGTTTTGGTGACGGGTTCCAACAACGGCGCAGCAACTGATATCGATGGCAATTTCAGGATTGACAACGTATCCGGCACCGCTGTTTCCCTCACTGTTTCTTCTGTTGGCTATACCACACAAGTGGTGAAGGTTGATTTTGCCGGCCGAAATTCAGCATCTGTTCAAGTGGTTCTGGTTGAAGACTATAAGCTTCTCGATGAAGTGGTTGTCGTCGCCTATGGTACCAGAAAAAGAGAAGATCTCACCGGATCAGTTACTTCTGTGGGAGAGAAGGATTTTCAGCGTGGAAACATAGCGACTCCGGATCAGCTACTGACCGGAAAGGTTGCGGGACTTCAGGTTACCAGTGGTGGAGGTTCTGCCGGGGGTGGCTCCAGGTTGCGTATCCGTGGTGGAGCATCACTCAATGCCAGCAACGATCCTCTTATCGTTATCGATGGTATTCCGGTTGAAAGCAATGGTATTGCGGGTTCGGGCAACTTTCTCAACACCATTAATCCGGATGATATCGAATCCATCTCTGTGCTGAAAGATGCCTCCGCGACTGCATTATACGGTTCACGTGCTTCCAATGGCGTAGTGATAGTAACTACCAAAAAGGGTAGTACAGGAAAGTTACAATGGAACTTCAACACGCAACTTTCTGTCTCACAAGTCGCCAAGAAAGTGGATGTCTATACCGGTGATCAGATACGCGATATCATCAAGGCTACCGGTAATCAAGCCTACATCAACCTGCTTGGTACCGCAAATACAGACTGGCAGGATGAAATCTATCGTTCAGCATTCGGCAATGACAATAATCTCAGTGTGGGCGGATCAGTAGCAAATATTCCTTTCCGCGCCTCGGTCGGCTTCAACAATCAGGATGGTGTTTTAAAGACCAACAACTTCAAAAGGATGTCTGCCAGTCTGAATATCAATCCTTCATTATTTGATGATGACCTTAAGTTGAATATTGCACTGAAAGGGACTCAGACACGCAACACATGGGCTGATGAGGGGGCAATTGGTGCTGCTGTTTCGTTTGACCCGACTCAACCGGTACATGCCGCCAATAAATTTGGCGACTATTATGAGTGGCTACAGAACGAGAATACGCCTCACCCCCTTTCCACACGTAATCCGTTGGGCCTTCTGGAGCTCAGGGATAACACCTCTAAGGTCAACCGATTTGTCGGAAATTTGCAGGCGGACTATAGATTGCCATTCTTGCCGGATCTTCATGTTCTTGCCAATGTGGGCATGGATAGGGCATTCGGTCAGGGAGACGATATTATCAAAGCTTTGTCGGCAACCAACTATCAGACAGGGGGTCGAAGAGTTCACTATGAGCAGGGCAAGACCAATTCCTTGCTGGACCTGTCATTATTCTATGAAAAATCCTTTGGAAAGAATTCTTCCGTGGATATCTTGGCCGGACACAGTTATCAGGACTTCTATACCGATGTATACAACTTCCCATCCTATCCTGAAGTTGGAGACGTGGCCATTCCCGGCACGATACCCACTTTTGATAGTGATCGCCCTGAATTCAGGCTGGAATCTTATTTGGGTCGTGTCAACGTGAATCTCGCCAACAAGTATCTGTTGACAGCTTCTATCCGTCGTGACGCGTCTTCCAAATTCTCAAAAGACAATCGCGTTGGCTATTTCCCGGCATTGGCAGCAGCCTGGAAGCTCAAAGATGAGTTTTTCAGCGGCTCCAATACTTTTTCCGAACTTAAACTGAGACTCGGATGGGGTGTGACAGGGCAGCAAGACATAGGATCGTATTATTCCTATCTGCCGGTGTATAATGTGAGTAGTTCAACTGCTCAATATCAGTTTGGCAATACGTTCTATCCTTTCCTTCGCCCTAATGCATACGATGCCAATATCCGATGGGAGACCACGACAACAAGCAATGTTGGATTGGACTTTGGTTTTGCGGATAGCAGAATCACAGGTAGCATTGATGTCTACAAGAAAAAGACCAAGGATCTGCTGAGTGTGGTACCGGTAGCTCCAGGCTCTAATTTTGATATTACGCTCCTCACCAATGTGGGCAACATGGAAAACAAAGGCGTTGAAGTTACAGTGAACACCATTCCACTGAAGAGTGAAAAAATGATATGGAGCCTCGGTTTCAATGTTACATATAACGAAACAAAGATTACCAACCTGCTTAGAAATCAAGACCCCTCTTTCAAGGGTATCAATGTTTCCGGAATCGGTGGCGGTACAGGAAATACAATTGGAAAGTTTGAAGTGGGGTACGCTCCATATACTTTCTTCGTCTATAAGCAGGTATATGATGCCAAGACCGGAGCTCCGATCGAAGGCTTGTACGAGGATCTGAATCGAGACGGGAAGGTTGATGACAACGATCGTTACCTGTACACTAAGCCGGCGCCGGACTTTATGCTTGGTCTGAACACGCAGGTCATCATTGACAAATTGACCATTGGTATTGCAGGACATGGTGCATTCAACAACTATCTGTACAACAACTTTGCTTCTCAGGGAGCAGCATTGAGAAGGATTGAGGACCCGCTGAACTACATTTCCAACGGATCACGTATCTATGATGATACCAGATTTGTCAACAATCAGTATTTGTCCGATTATTTTATTGAAAATGCCTCTTTCTTCAGATTAGACAATATCAATATCGGATATAACATAGGCCGCATATTCAGAGACAAGGCATCCTTGAGATTGTCCGCCAATATTCAGAATGTATTCGTCATTTCCAAGTACCGGGGCCTTGATCCCGAGATTGCAAGTGATTCAGGTGTTGATAACAATATTTATCCGCGTCCGAGAATTTTCTCAATTGGGGCAAGCTTAGATTTCTAAATTTTAAATGAACAAGAAATGATTAAAATGAATTTGAAAAATATAATAGCCGGATTGATACTGGTGTTGATGATGGGCTCTTGTGCCAACAAACTGGATCTGTATCCGGTCAACGATCTGACACCGGACAAGGCATATGCCACCGCCGCGGGGTACAAACAGGTACTGGCCAAGCTTTATGGCACGCTGACTGTGACAGGCAATGCTGGTCCGGCAGGGAACCCGGACATCAAAGGCAATCTGGATGAAGGATCACAGGTAGGTTTTATCCGTGCCTTCTTCAATGCGCAGGAATTGCCTACCGATGAAGCTATTGTCGCCTGGAATGACCAGACTATCCACGACTTCCACCACTTGAAGTACACTTCTTCAGACCCCTTTATCCTGGGTATGTATGCGAGGCCGATATATAACATTACGCTCATCAATGAATACCTCCGCGAATCGACAACTGAAAAGGTCTCATCAAGAGGCATCACGGGTACTGATGCGGCAGATATCGCCAACAGTCGTGCGGAAGCGCGGTTCCTTAGAGCATTTAACTATTGGGTGATGATGGACTTGTTTGGCAAGTCAACTTTCATTACTGAAGCAGATCAGGTTGGAACAGCTCTTCCAAAGGAGATTGGAAGAACAGAACTGTACAACTACATCGTTGGTGAGTTGAAAGCGATCGATACTGAACTGAAGCCAGCCAGGTCTGCTGAATATGGCCGGGTTGATCAGGCAGCAGCATGGGCATTGCTGGCGCGTATTTACCTGAATGCCGGTGTGTATACAGGTACAACGCACTATGCCGAAGCAATAGACTACGCTTCCAGGGTAATCAATGCCGGATATACTCTGCAGCCGGACTATGCAAGATTGTTTATGGCTGATAATGACAGTCAAAAGGATGAGTTCATATTTACCATTAATTGTGATGGCTTGCACGGCAAATCCTATGCCAATACAACCTTCCTTGTACATGCCGCTTGTAGTGATGATTTTGCGGAATATGGCACCAACAATGGCTGGGGCGGCTATCGAGCCACTAAGGGGCTTGCTGACAAGTTCAGTGACCTGTCCGGCAATACCGACAAAAGGGCATTGTTTACAACATCTGTATTCGGAACCAGCTCAGGGCAGATTGCTATTCCTTCAGTGGGCGACTTCAAAAATGGCCTGCATGTTAAAAAATTCGTCAATGTTCGTTCTGACGGTGGGGCCGTGTCCGATCCGACGCGTGAATTTGTAGATACCGATTTTCCAGTGTTCAGATTAGCTGAGATGTACCTGATCTATATAGAAGGTGTATTGCGAGGTGGAGGTGGCGATGCCGGTACTGCTCTGGAATATTTCAACACAATACGCACCAGGGCATGGGGTGGCAGCACTGCCGGAAATATTACTGCCGGCGATCTTACCCTGCAAATGGTTCTGGATGAAAGAGCACGTGAGTTATATTGGGAGGGTCATCGAAGGACGGACCTGATCAGATATGACCAGCTTACTACAGGGGAATATCTGTGGCCATGGAAAGGCGGTGTCGCCAACGGGACATCAGTGGATGCCAAATACAACCTCTATCCGATACCGAACGCCAACCGTGCTTCAAATCCTAATCTGACTCAAAACCCAGGTTTTTAATTTCTAAAATGCAGAAAATGAAAAATTTATTTAAAATAATATTTGGCGCACTCCTGGTGACAACACTTTTTTCGTCCTGTGAAAAGGATGAGGTAAAGGCAGAGTTTTTGGGAGGAAAAGCGCCTATCCTTACAGCGAGTACGGAGGTGGTTGATATGAGCTTTGCCAATGCGGACAAATTGGGCGTCGATCTCAGCTGGACTAATCCGGAATACCAGTTTAACACGGGTGTTAGTTCTCATGATGTTACCTATTTGCTTGAGTTTGACCTTAAAGGTGCTGATTTCAAGACTCCTAACAGAAAACAATTGTCGCTGGAAGGAGATCTGAGTAAAAAATTGTTGGTAAAGGAACTCAATGATTATATGCTCAATCAGATGGAATTGTCCACAGGTACAGAGTATGACCTGGAAGTACGGGTGACAGCATCGATCGATAACAAATATTCGGTTTTGGCATCCAATGTTGTTCCATTGAAAGCCACCCCATATGCAATTCCGCCTAAGGTGGAACCACCTGCTTCCGGACGGCTTTGGATTGTGGGAGATGCCACGCCGAATGGCTGGGACAACCCTCTTAAGCCTGATTTTAAGGACTCTCAAGAGTTTACAAGGGTTTCAGAGACTCTTTACGAATTAGAAATCGAGCTACCGGGTGGCGGTGGGTATAAACTGATTCAGGAAGATGGCGTGTGGGGCTCACAGTATCATATGCTTGCAGGTGGTACCTGGGAAGGCGGCGACATTGAGAAAAAAGACTCCGACCCTCAATTCCCGGGGCCTCCGGGACCGGGCAAATACAAGATTACTGTTGATTTTCAACGGGGTAAATTCTTCGCAGTGAAAATATAGAAGCCTGTTCGGAGATATAATGTTAATTGATCAAATAATTGAAGATGAAAAAAATATATAATCTTTTTGTTTTAACTGCTTGTCTGAGCTTCTTTTTTACGGCTTGTAAAAAATTTGATGACCTCGAGACCTATAGCAACGGAAAGGCTGTTACAATTACAGCTTCGTCCCTGCAGGTAGCCCCTCCGGCATCGGACTCCGACAATGTGGTACTTACACTGAACTGGTCTGATCCTCAGTATTCTACAGAAAAGGCCAATTATAAGTTTTTGATAGAAATTGCAGAAAAGGGCCAAAACTTTGCCAATGCTAGCCAGTCGGTTGTCATAGGCGAGTTCAAGAAGAATTTCACCGGACGTGAATTGAACAATATTCTTGCGGGATTTGGTTTTCTGTATGATGAGCCGCATGATATGGAGGTGAGAGTAGCGTCATCTTATCGCAATAATAACGAGCGCTACTATTCCAATATCCTGACCATCAACATGACAGCATATAAGGGACCATCGACTTCCATCGACGCAACAACCATGAATATCATCGGTGAAGCGGCAAAAGGCTGGGATGTTGATGTGCCTATGAATCTGATTGGAACCAAGAAGTTTGCCGTGGTGACTGAACTTCAGTGGGGAAAAGAGTTTAAGATCAGGCGCGATGCCGGCAGCTGGGACATCAACTGGGGCCTGGCAGATGATGAAACATTTGAATTTGGGAAAGGTATGGGGATCAAGCTCAACGGTCCTAACTTCAAGTTGCCGGATGGCAGTGGGAGCGACCTGTTCCAGATTATAGTCGATATAGACAACGGAACCTTGACGGTCAACAAGTTGAATGGTACCATGAATATCATCGGGGAAGCAGGCATTGACTGGAATACTGATGTGCCCTTGACTCACCTTGGAAATGGTGTGTTTTCCATTGTAACCGACCTTTTTGCCAAAGAGATGAAATTCCGTGAAGTGGCCGGCAGCTGGGATGTCAACTGGGGTATTGCGGATGGGCAGAGTCTGGAACTGGGCAAGCCGTTTAGCTTGCAGCGCGATGGCCCCAATATCAAGATTCCGGCAGATGGACGATATAAGGTTGTGGTCGATTTGGGAAATAATTCGGCAACCATCAGTGCCTCCAACTTCCCGGATAATCTCTATCTTGTAGGTGGTGGTGTGCCGGCAGGCTGGGATCCCGGCAGCTCGGCTCCATTTGTAAAGTTGGAAGATGGAAAGTTCAGGATTTATACCCCAATAACGCAGAATGGCGAATTCAAATTCTTACAAGGCAAGAGCTGGGATGGCGATTGGGGTGATAATAAAAATGCTCCCGGTGTTCTTGAACAAAATGACGAACAAAATTGTAAGATAATAGACGAAGGGTTTTACCGGATTGATTGCGATTTTATTGCAGGCACCTGGACGACCCTGCGTCAGGAGTGGGGCATCATAGGAAGTGCCACCTCTCAGGGCTGGAATGACGAAACGCCAATGGTCAAAAGCGGCAACTACTCCTGGAAGTATACCGGGAATTTGTCTGCCGGTGAGATTAAATTTAGGGCCAACCACGATTGGGGATTCAACTTTGGAGATAATGGAGCGGATGGTTCGCTCGAAGGAGATGGTGCCAATATTGCCATACCGGAAGAAGGCAACTACGAGGTAGAAATGATTTTGGATCCCGAAGGATATACATATACAGTGAAGAAACTTTAATGTTTGATTGTTAGTTAATTTTACAAGCAGGTTATTGAAAGATAGCCTGCTTTTTTTATTTTGGCATTTGGATATGAAGATCGGTCGGTTGTGGGAATCCGTTTTATTTGGCAATTATCTTGTCGGAACGCTTGCCGTAGGACTGTGTATTGAAACCGCCTTTCAGGTCAGCTTGCCTTTTGCTGCCTGGAGCGATTATCTGATTATCTTTTTCCTGCCAATAGCATATTATACCTATGCCTATCTCAAGGTAGGCAAGGAGGCACCGGACGAAAATCCACGAAGCAGGTACTATGTCAGAAATGCCAAGGTGCTGTGGCAATGGGAAGTGGGCATGATAGGTATTGTAATGTTGGCCACTTTTATTCCTTTGATTTCAGGTAAGTTCTACCTTAGCAATATAAGCTGGCCATGGTATCTATTATCCGGTACAACCTTTTGTATGGCTTTGTTCTACTATGGCCTTATATCCAGGAAATACTTCGGGTTCGATATACGACAGAGCCACTGGTTGAAATCATTTATCATTGGTTGGGTGTGGGGGTACTTTTCCACAGCACTTCCGGTCATTTTTTTGAATGCCCGAGGCATTTCCATCGATCTGGATATCTATCTGTGGCTTTGGTTTTTTATAAAGAACTGGATGTTTTGTACCGTCAATTCAATCATGTTCGATATCAAGGATTATCCTACCGACCTCAATGCCCGGCTTAGAACATTTGTGGTTTCGTTCGGCATACGCAGGACAATATACCGAATTCTGTTTCCTTTGCTGCTTGCGGGCATGATTTCCTTTTCTTTGTTTGCCCGGGAGATGAATTTCTCCCTCGCCCGGTATCTTTTCAATCTACTGCCTTTCCTGGCTACAATGGCTATAGCATTTTCAATGTTGAGGCCCAGGTCTATTTTCTTCTATTTGGTCATCATCGACGGTGTATTGATATTCAAGGCATTGTGCGGTATCATTGGGGCATTGTTATGAGTGGAGAACGTATCAATTATGACAGGGTAGCAGGTATCTATGACATAACGAGTAGAATTGTCTTTCTGGGGAAGCAACAAAGGATACAACGGCAAGTATTAAGATTTATCCGGAGTTGGGACAGGGTGCTCATAGCCGGTGGAGGATCCGGCTGGATATTGGAAGATGACTATATACAATCTTTGAAGGGTGTGGACATTGACTTTGTTGACAACTCGGCACGTATGTTGCGATTGGCTTCCGGACGCCGGTTAGGGCCATTCAATGTACAATTCCGGCAGGAAAACATATTTGATTTCATGTCATCCGGACAATACGATGTCATCTTTACATCATTTCTGTTCGATAATTTTGAGGCAGAAGAGTGCAGGGCGCTTTTTGATCGGTTGGACGGTCTTCTAATGCATGGAGGCCGGTGGTTGAATTGCGATTTTTCCATCAATAATCGGTATGGTGCCTGGTGGAAGAAAACCATTCTTAGCCTGATGCACCATTTTTTCAATTGTATGGCGGGAGTCAGCACCCGATCACTTACTGAAGATATCAATCTCTTTGAAGGAGGTGGGTATGTGCTGGAATATGAGGAGTATTTGTATCTGCATTTTCTTTCGGGCAAAGTGTTCAGTAAGGTAAAAGAAGCTAAGGGTATACAGGGCGAACCGTGAATACCTAAAGCTATAAAAGGTCAGTCCTGAGAGTTGGCAAACAGTAAATTTGCCGGGACAAAAGAGTTTGGCAGGTTGCCAATTGCATCTCCTGATTAGCGCCAGGAACAGGAGATTATGTTCCGGTTTTTACAATACTACAACCTTCACCTGTTTCAAGCCTTCTCCAACTTTTACTGTCAGGATATATACCCCGGACGTCAATCCTTCCGTGTTCATGAATAAGGGATCACCATTCGGCACAAACCTGAACGCCCGACAAGTCTGCCCGTTGATATCAGAAAGCTCGACGGATGCAGATTGGCCGAATCGACTGCCTGAAACCAGGACCTTAACAGGTGTATTCCTGGTCGGATTGGGTGACACCTGTACCGATAATTCATCCGGAAGGTGTACGGTTCTTACAAAGCTATAGCTGACGGCCCCGTCACGGTCAGTTATCTTTAATCTATAATAGACATTTTCCACTGTCGGCGGGACATTGTCAATAAATATCTTTAAGTCCTCTGTGTAAACGGAACTTGCTATAATACGTGCGTTAGAGAACCTTCCATCCGTGCTGCGCTCAATATCTACGGAACGGACATTGACACCATCGACAAGTCGATAAGAAAGCCTTGCGGCATGCTGTTCTGTGAGAGCTGATGCCTCGAAGGAAAGTATCTTGAGGGGAAGGGGCTGATTGTTGTTGATGCCTCCCGGATTCAGATAGAATTCAGAAAATCCGGTCACATCAAATTCAATATAATACCCGGTATTAAATGGGGTAGTCTGAGTATTGAGACAGGAGAAATATTTGACTGACGGATTACTTTCATTACCGTATATGCCATCGTCGCTATTGGATGAAATCTGTGTTACTCCCAACTCGTAAGCGTCGGTCGGTTTATCGTATCCGGAGGGGGCATTGCGGCTTTTGTTGACCTCTTCATCGGTAAAGTACAGCCGGACGGTAACTGTTCCTGAAGAAAGGGGATTGGTCGGTACAATGGTAAAGTTACGATCGAGATAATACTGGTTGAGGTCATGCCGTTGGTCGTTTGAGGGATTGAAGTACACAGCGACATCAGTATTTCCCAACGACTGACTATTATTCGGTCGAAGAGAAGCAATCATGTTTTGCCCGGAATACACATCGGTCCAGCCGGATACAAGTGGAGAGACAGTGACAGTCTGGTTATTACCGGTATAGATCGACTTTGGCTCGAAGATATGTATGTCATCGATTGCAAGTCCTTCCAGGACCAGTCCCTGGTCGGTCACCAAGACAAAGCGGAAGCTTACCGATGTGGCACTGCCCAACAGACTTCGGGGAATTGTATGAGAAGCAACATGGTAATATGACAATGCATTGTCCCAGTAGGATTGCTTATTATACCAGTTGACCCCTGAATTGAGACTGCCCAGCTTGATCCAGGTGACGCCATCGCCAGTCACTTCCAGCCAGGCTTTGTCGTAGTTGGTTTCTATCTCATGGGCCATCGAGAACGAAATCATCGGGTCTGAAGCCAAGCCCGACAGATCGTAACAGGGCGACTCCAGATAAGAGGTTTCCAGGTTGTTATAGGGTCCGGTCAAGCCCGTAGTCCAGGCTTTGGTGCCATTGGCAGCCTTATTGATCTTGGTTTTGCCGGGAGTGCCCCATGCCCAGGAACTGTTCTGCCCGTATGCATACCATCCGCCATCATCTGTTTCAAAGGTTTGCAGATGTGGAAAAGTATTGATCAAAGGAGAATTGTGGAATTTATAATTCTTGATAGTGTCATTGAGCAGATAAGTGTCTGACGGTTCATTGATCCAGACACTGAGCGTATAATCGGTATAGGCACTGAAGTCCACGGGTGGAAAAGAAAACTGCAAATTGCCATTGGCAGGAATTGTTCCAATGGAGAATGGCCCCTGAGCAGCATTGTTGTTGATTCTGTACCATGCCTTGACACCAGATAAGGAAATCTGGGAGTTGTTGTCAATTCGGATGGTGATAAGGGCATTTGAGCCGGATTCGCAAGCCTTGCGTGACGGAGAGACAATTTGGGTCAAAGCGGCATCAGTGCTTACCAGGTGAAGAACAATATCATCGAAGGTATATCCTTGTAGGGCATTCCTGGACACAATCTGGCCATTGCCGGACTGGCCGAACCGGATCTGGGTTGATGAAGATAGCGCCTGACCGGCATTCTGTAGGAAAGATGTTAGATTAAGCCCGTACACATTCTTGTACTCTCCCGGTGCAGCCTGATTGAGGGCCAGTGCATATAATGGCAGCCAGGGAGAACTGTCATTACCCCTGATCCATACCGTATCATTGACGCTGAGTGATGCATCGTGATTGAGGTAGGAAAAGTCAAACAACACGGTGCCGGAGCTTGAATAGTTGGACAGATTGACGGTCATGATGGCATCATTGACAGCCATGGTGCTGATAGTCTTTGAATCGAGTGAAAGCGCTTTGGTGCCTGATCGTGCTAAGCCTGAAGTAATGTATGTCCGGGCACGGCTGTCGTTACTATGTGCCACAAAGTCAAACATCGGTATTCCATCCATGGCAAAGTAAGATTGTGAATAGGTAGCTGATGTCGCACTTTCAAAGTCGACCTTATAGGTTGTGTTTAAATCCTGGGTCAAGGTGACCGGATCGTTGGCAACATGCTTTACCAGGGTAGAAAGTATATTGTTAGCAATTAATGGCGCATCAGGCGCTCCCCAAATACCGGCTTCGATGGAATAATTTCCGATGGCTGCAAGATTGGCAGTTGTTGTAAATGTATAATCAGCGGTCGTGTTGGTCGCGATGGAACCGGTATAGTTCTCAATAATCTCACTGCCACCATTGACCTTGTAATATACCTGAAAGCCGGATGCCGACGATGAACCTAAGTTTTTCAACCGAATTGTGATTACTTGTGAAGAAGTCAATTCGCCCGATGTATATTTACGTCCGGATACAGGGGTCAACAGGCTTACCATTTCCATGTCATTGGACCATGGACAAGCTCCGCCAACTGCATTGACAAAGATGCCGCCGGAGCGACGACTCTCGATATCTCCGGGAAAAGTGGCAGTTACCCCGATCAATTCCTGCACATTGGGTGTCAGCCCGGATAGTTGGTATGAATTAGTGGAGGCATTGTCCACAAAAACCATTACCGAACCGACTTTTTTATAAATTTTATATCCTGTAGCATTGGATACTGCATTCCAGGTCAGGTTGGCATAGCCCTGGCAGGGTATGGTTGCCGCCAGGCCGGCAGGCACACCAGAAACAGTAAAGTCGGATGACACGTCGGTCGTCAGGCCGGTAGCCGAAATCCTAACCTGTGCCTGCCTGGTATTGACATTGGGCATGGAAAAGTTGTGATTTCTGGCTGTGGCTGCCTTGTTGGTGATAGTGGACCAGGTGGCCCCCCCATCGGTGGATATCTCCAACAGAAAGCTGCCTGAAGGATCAACCGGGCAATCCCATTGAATGTAGACAGACTCACCTGCCAGATATTTTTCTTCGCCAAAGGGTGCTTGTATATTAATATCCGGGGTGATTGTGCGATAGGTTAGGGCATACTGCTGGCTACCCACTACCGAAGTACCCTTGACCCGGAGCGTGTAGTTGCCGGAGACCGGGTTGAGTATAGTTACCTGCTCCAGGTTGTTGAGGTTGTCAACAGCTCTTTGGACAGGTTGTCCGATGCCGGCAATAAACCAGGGCAAAGTTGTGCCGGAAGGTCCGATGACTTCCAGGTCAAGGTCATTGACCAGTTGGCTTAAGATCAGGGGATTGCCGGCAGGGTCAGTCCAGGCCAGGGTGACAGCAAGTTTTGCAGTGCCGGATGGGATGGTGATAGCAACATCCTGGGTGCTACCCTGAGAGATGGCATTCAAAACATGGTTGCCATTGAGGGTGTGCCTGACGGCATTGTTGATATTTAGCTTGCCATATCCGGTGGTGAAATCAGGGCCTTCGGCACCTAATTCATCGGACGTATTGCAAAGGATGGCTTTGATAAGGGCAGCAGGCGGGAATGTCCCTCCGTGTATTCCGGTATAGGCTTCCTGCATCAGCGCGACAGCCGCAGTAACGGATGGGGCTGCCATACTGGTGCCGGAGGAGCCGCTATAAGCGTTACCATTGATACAGCTTGTGGCAGTTCCTATGGTAGATATCTCCGGCTTGAGTCTATTATCATCCGTAGGCCCTTTAGAGGTATAATTTGCCGGAGCATTTCCTTCTCCGGAAATCAGAGCGCCAATGGCAATGGTATTTTTTGCACATTGTGGTCCGTCGGGAAGGTTGTTATAATCTCCATTGGGCGGGCATGATGTAGTACCGTAATTGCCGGCGGCAAAGACGTGGAGCAAGTCGGGATAGGTAATCGTACTATTGTCACTTTCCTGACTGTAAATATTGTAATCGCCTACCTGCGTACAATTAGGGACAGCATCAAGGGTGGCATATGAGTTGTTGGTGACATGCATATTATTTCCCAGGTAGTACGATGAAGCTTCGGTGATGATATCGAAAAAGTCATCATTAAGGACGGTAGCATCTGATGCCAGCCCTCTTCGCCTGGGATCTAGCAGTCCCGCACCGGCCTCAGTGCCTGCTGTATGTGCACTGTGGTTGCCTCCGGTGTAAATGCTGAAATTAATTACGCGATCATTCAGATCGATATGGTTGAAGCTGCCATTATCACCATGACCTATGGTGACACCTGCACCATTGAGGCCTAAACCACCTGCACCGGCCGATGCATTCACGCCCTGTATTCCTTCAAAGGATCGTTTTTTGTCATTGATCGGCATAAAGGTCTCCGGGGCAAAGGAAATATATTCTACCGACTGTTCTTCCGACAGCAGGATGAGGGCATTATGATCGACATGGACATCGAAATAACTTCTTTCTGCCGTGAAATGATCTCTAAGTTTTAATGTAACCAAACGGTGTTGAAGGATAGATGGTAAGGTAAAGCCGGAATAGCACGACACCCGGGCCCTGACAGTTCCTTTCAGGGACTTGTCCAGAAGTCGGGGTTCTATTTTCAGCTCTCCGGGAACAAAAAACAATTCTTTGACATTTTTATCGGCAGCCAACAATTCCAGGCAATTCTTTGTCGCCCTGATCATGAAGGTATTGTGGTCTAATTTGCTGAGATATTGATAGTCGCACGAGGGTTTGTTGATGGCCGACATCGCCGTAATGTTGTCAGCCCATGAGCACACCACGGCAAAGGTATTGTCAGTTGTCCCGGAAATTTTCTCAGTGACCGCAATCTTTGCGGGAATCTTGTATTGACCGTATTTATAAGTAAGCACACCGTTACTGACCTGTGCCGAACCAAGGACTACAAACAATAACAAGATGGAAGAGGTAAGTATAAGTCGCATCATGTCATGATATATTTTTTGCTAAAGTTAGGAAAGTTTTTGTGGAAAGCAGAAAGTTTTGAGGGGATATTTGGGTTTGGTGTGGTTTTTTAATCGCGGGGTTGGGACCATCTTCACCGGTATTTGCATAGCTCAAAATAGGAAGGGACAGCATGTGGAATAACGAAAAGTGACTTTATGTTCAAGGAATTCCCGGATATAAATTCTCGAAAAAACAAGGCTTTGCCGCCTATTATATCATCTCAATATAACTGCCCCGGTCTTCGTCTTTTATCACCTGTAAAGCAAGAGGAATGCGATCTTTCAACTCTTCAACATGTGATATGATGCCGACGATACGATTTTCCTTGCGCAAGCCCGACAAGGTGTCAAAAACGATGTTGACAGACTCGGCATCCTGAGTGCCGAATCCCTCATCGATGAAGAAGAAATTGCGGTCAGCTTTGGAGTTGCTCTGTGCGCTCTCTGCCAATGCTAATGCCAGGCTGAGTGAGACCTGGAAAGACTGACCGCCGGAGAGGGTTTTCACACTTCGCACCTTACCATCGTTGAGATAGTCAATCACTTCAAAGTCATTTCTGTCATTGAGATGCAGACTCAGTTGGCCTCTGGTCATCCGATGGAATCTCACATTAGCATGATCGCACAACTGTCGCAGGTAGATGGTGGAAATATACTGAACAAATCCCTGTGCTTTAAACATCGACATAAGGGTGGCGATGTTTTCTGCCCTCCTTTTAAGGACTTCCTGTTGTTCGAGGAGAGACTTCTTCTTTTCGTATTCTATTTTCTTCCCGTCATATTCCACACGGATGATGGCGAGACGGGCGTTGGCATCCCGCACCTTAAGCTCGGCAGATTTGAATTCTGCGGTTTTTTCTTCGTACAGGGTATCGCTGTTGTCAAAATCCTGTAACTTGTTTTTCAGCTCGGCAACCTTGATTTTCAAGGAGCCAAAGGCAATGCCAAAATCTTCGATTTCCTTTTTCAATCGTTCCGTATCCAAGACTTTAACCAGGATAGATTCTATTTCTTCCCGCCCGGAATAATCGGATAGCTCAATCTTTTCACGGATTTCCAAAGCGATTGCATTCATCTTTTCCTGTAATTCATTCAATTGTGATACAGCAGCCTTTAGGGAGGCTTCTTCTGATGCTTTTCGCGTATTCAATTCATTGAGGGAGATCTCAGTTGTTTTGAAATCTGCCTCCACCGTCTTGTTTTCCATCCGAAGAGCAATGGCCCTTGCACGTATTTCATCCATGGATGAGTGGGCAAGATTCTTATAATTCAGCAATTTCAACAGGGCATTTAAGCTGTCGAACTGGGCTTGACACGCCACCTCTTCCTTTTCCAATTCATTCAGTCGCCTGATATATTTGTCTAATGTGGAATTAATTTCCTCCAGCTTTTTCTGGAGTTCTTTCAATCTCTTTTCTTCGTGAGATATCTTTGTTTCCAGGGCTTCTGATTCCTTCTTTTTTGTTACCAATCTCGAATCGTCATCCGGATCAAGGTCCGGCCATACGAAGCACTGCCTCAGTGCCGCCATATCTTCATCCAACTTGTTTTTTGCCGATGTATACTCAGCGTATTGCTCATTGAGCATCGTCATTTGACTGGTTATCACTTCAGCCTTCGATTTCAGATTGTTGAGGCCGGAAATACGGCTTTCTACATCTTGCAGGGCGGTGACGATGGTCTGTATTTCTCCGGTTACATCCTCGCCGGTGATGACATGAGGATGGTCGAGCGAACCACATAAGGGACACGGCTGGCCATCGTGTAGTGCATGCGCATACTCGGACAAGCGCTGCTCGAGCCTAAGGTGTTCCAGTTTTTGATGGAGATTTGATTTTTCCGTATTCATCTCCTGTAATCGGGCGATAAAATATGTGTTGAAAGTGTCTGAATGAATCCCGAGTGCAGCCACTTCCTCGTGACAAGCAGTGATCTTACCCTGTATTTCAACGATTTTGGCAGTAGTGTCAGAAATTCTGTTCAGCAGTGCATGCTTAGCCTGAAACCATTCTGCGGCGGCCACCAGATATGTCGTATCGGCCTTGCCTGCCTTTATTTCAGCTATCTCCACCTCTTTGGATCTGATTGAAGAGGTGGTCTCTTCCTTTTGCCTTTGAGCAGACTCGACAAAATCCTTGCCCTTGGCGCTACTTTGGCGGGCATTATCTATTTTTTGTTCCAAATCCCTGAGTTGCAGGATACTTTCAAGATCTTCAGCCTCCTGATTTTTTTGAGGCAAGGTCTCGAATTGAGGGCGCAAGGTTTCCAGTTTCTGAAGGGTATCTTCATACGCTGAATTTATTCCCGTCAAGGATTGTCGAAGGGTTTCCACGCCTGCCTTTTTCCTTAACAGATCATCCTCCATTGCCTTTTCCTGACGCAACAGGGCATCAAATTTCATGAAAGCTGCCTCGTATCTTCCGACCTCAATTTTCAAGGCATCGATTTCATGCTCCTGTGCAGCCAATGTTTTAAATTTCTCCTCATGAAGAACTAATTGCTTCGCCTCTTCACGCCGGCCAAGGTATTGCTGATAATTTTGGTTTATCGTATTGAAGAGGGCTGTATGGCGCTGCAGTTCGCCTTCGGCCCGGGTGATGCTCTCTTTCAACACGTCGAGAGCATCGACAGTCACATCTTCGTACGTACCGAGTTGACCTTGTAATTGATCGAGGCGGGATTTGTTGGCCGCCTCAATTTTTTTTCCTTTGTCGTATAGGTCAAATCGCTTCAGATCAAATATTTCCATTACCATGGCAGTACGATCCTTGTGCCCTAATTCAAGAAACTCTCTGAACCTGCCCTGAGGTATGATGATGGTACGTTTGAAGTTGTCATAACTCAGGCCTATGATGTCTTTGATATTTGGTGATTCAATTGGCGTCCAGCTGCCTGATATTTTTTCATAAAAACTTGACACCGGTGTCCTGATATCCAAGAAATTGCGTGAATTGCGCTTAATTTCTTTTGTGATACGAAACTGACGATCCTCATAATTTCGGAATTCAAAATCAATGTACATCCTGTTGGACCGTAGATTCATCATGTTGTAATATCGGGTATCGTTATATCCGAGCCGTTCAATGCTTTCATAAAGCGCAAAGGTTATTGCTTCCAGGATTGAAGATTTGCCTGAGCCAACCATTCCGAATATGCCGAACAAGCCGGCTTCTGTAAGTCGTGCAAAGTCTATTTCCTGTTTTTCCCGATAGGAATACAAGCCCTCGATGGTCAGTTTTTCAGGGATCATAGGGCTTATTGTTGCAGGATTTCGTTAAACAAGTTCATAATTTCTTCATTTGGTTCCTGACCGGCATTTTTAGTCTTGAAATAGTCGCTGAACAATTGGCGGATGTCTTGACTGATATTGATTTCAGAAGTTTCAACGCCTTCAACGTCATTGTTCCGGATCTTTGGGATAAGATGTATGATTCCATCGTGTGCCTGGTGTAGCCGCTTTCGGTCGGAAGCTGTGATGTAGGAATCGCTTTCTATGGTCAGTTCGATCAGGGCATTAGGGTGATTGTCCAGCCATTGCACCGCCAGATCAATGTCGTCAAATGTTTTCCGGTAAAGCCTCCGGCCTTTTTGCAAGACACTTTTCCGGACAAGGGCGTTTTTCCCGGGTTCTACGTCGATGATAACAACGTACTTGTCCTGACCCGCTTCCGAAAAGCTATATGGCAAGGGAGAAGAGGAATAAATAGCCGGGCGGTCTTCGGTGCCGACATTGCGAAAACCGTGCAAATGACCCAGGGCTGTATATTGGATCAGGCTTGGAATGGATTCAGAATATACAAGGTCGGCATTGCCGATGCGTATGGGTTTTTCACCTTCAGGCTCTTCGAGGATGGCGCCCTGACGGTTCATCATGTAAAGGTGTGCCGTCAGAATATTGACTCCGGTGTCATCGCAATAGTGATCCGCGAGGTTATGCCACCGGTCGTGCAGACTTTGATTAAGCATTTTGTCCTTTTCATCGCCGAAGTATTCCTTCATACGCACTTCGTTGGCATAAGGTGTGAGGATGACGCGTACGGGATGATTCAGGTGGCCAATCTTCAATTCAATGAACCCCGGGGCGGACTTAATGATGGAGAATCCCGGTAATTCCAAGGGTTTGATCTCCGCGTCCGGATAACCGGCCATAATAATGCCACACTCTCGTGCCAAGGGCTCAGGAGCGTCGATCAGAGCAGGTGAATCGTGATTGCCACTGATAGCGATGACCGGTCTGGTACCGTTAGCCGTCAATCGTTTGAGCGTGCGGTACAATAGCTCGATTGCCTCAGTGGATGGATTGAATGCATCGAAAAGATCACCCGCGACGATGACCATATCCGGCCTCTCCGTGTCGGCTATCTCACAGATTTCGGCCAGTACTTCCATTTGTTCGTCGATACGCGAAAAGGAATCCAGTTTTTTCCCAAGGTGCCAGTCGGCGGTATGTAATATTTTCATTTAAGCTAATATGAGAAAAATTCGCAAAAAGAGAGAATTTGTTTTTTGTCAAATGAATTTCGCAGTTCTGAAGAACAAAATCTTCATCGGTTCAATATTTAAACCGGAACTTTTTCGGCAAAATTTCGATGTCCAGCTGGTCGTAATAAAACAATTCGCCATCAATCTGGATGGGACAGCGGGTTGAAGGCGTGATGGTTATTCCGCGAATTTTTTTTGTCGTGGTGTATTCTGTATTTATGTGAAGACCCTTTTCCAGCTTTGGTAAATTAAAAAGTCTTTGCATCACGCCCATCGGTTTTACCATAATCAGATCGAGCCATCCATCGCTGATTTCAGCCATCGGGGCGACCATGAAGCCACCGCCCATGCGCGATGAATTGCAGATCATCAACAGCAGGAATTTGTCATCAGTCCTGATACCATCACAGTAAACGGTAAATTCAATTTCCCGGAAAGTAAATATCTTAAATAGAACAGCGATTTGATATCCGAGATGGCCACCGATGAATCGTATTGAATCGATGAATTTCAACACCTCGCCATCGAATCCTAATCCGATACCATTGAGGGCCAGCCGTTCATTACACCGGATGGCATCGATTCGTCGGGGTTGTACAGTAAGTACGCTTTCGACGTGTTGGGTCAATTGGACTTCGCCTGACAATTTCCACGCAAAATCATTTCCCGTGCCGCCTGCAAATACAGCCAGGGGGATATCGATCTCTGGATATTGATTGACAAAATAATTGACTGTGCCATCCCCGCCAAATATCCAGGCCTCGGAAAATCCGTCGAGTTGGTCCGGCCAGGGCTCCATCAGCACTTGGTGTGCAATGGCCTTTTCCTTCAGGATATCGCTGACCCTCCCTGCCAGCTTAACCGCCTTGCCATTGCCGGCCCGGGAGTTGACACAGCAAGCGATTAGTCCATGGTTGTTTATGTGATGTCCTTCCATTCTCTTTGATGTGGCTTATTCTTCCCAGCGCCATTCCTTGCCCAGGATCAACTCCGCCTTCAAATTGTTTTTTATCAGGAAATCCCTGGTTTCTGTATCTGACATGGCGGCAACAGGAAGATGGGAAATATTGGCCAGCGCGTACAACACCATGCTGACATATCGGACGTTGTTGTCCAGTTGATCCTTTATGATGAGGCTGAAATGATCACAATCTGCGTGATAACAACCCCAGGCACCCGGAGGAAGTGAGCCGACGGATGTGGCGGTTGGTATTCCGGAGAGCATGAAGGGTTGATGATCGCTGTGCAACCCGGTGGAATTCTTTATATCATTGGCATAGGAAGTGTCTACCTGCTTTATTACCGTACCAATTTGTTCAAGTGTCGGCAGCAGGGTGGTGTTGCCACCTGCATTGAAACCCCGGGTGTTGTTATTCATGTCGAGATTGATCATGAGTCTTACATCCTTGATTTCGCCGGACTTATTCAGTTCGCTAACCATGTGTTTTGAGCCCAGCAGACCTTGTTCTTCACCCATGAAAAGGACAAATTGGATGGTACGGGCTGTTTTAAGTCTGAGTTGTTTGAACACCCTTGCCATGTCAAGGATAGAAAAGGAGCCAATGCCATTGTCGACAGCACCTGTGGCAAGATCCCAGGAGTCCAGGTGTCCACCTATGATGATGATCTCCTGACCTGTTTCCGGAGAGGTCCCCGGAAGAGTGGCTATGATATTGCGTGCCCTGACAGGCCGGCTTGCATTGGTCATGTCGATTCGGGCATCAAGCGCAGAATCTTCAGAGAGAAATTTCCTGATCTCCTGACCTGATTCCAGGGAAATACATACAGCCGGGATAGGTATGAGCTGACCGGTTACGGATGCTGTTCCGGTGAGCAGGACTCCGCCCTTGACACCATTGGCGATGATGATGCCTTTCGCTTTGTATTTGATTGCCAGGGCTGTCTTTTCCGAGCGGTGCAGGTTCTTTTTACCCTTGTTGTCTGGGGATTGAATATTGATATTGACCAATACCAGTTTGTCCCTTACCCCATCGCCTGCTTTGATAAAATCTTCTTCCAGGCCATCACCCAGGTCTATTATTTTCCCTGAAACATGTGCTGACACAGGTGAATGGGCCAGAGCTACAACCGGAATCGACTTGGCATTATTTCCTGTCCCGATTATTAAGGAGACGGTACCCCTCGTCCAAGCCTCAACATTGAATTCCTGATATTGAACATTATCATAGCCATAAGATTTTAACAGATTGAAGGCGTAGTCTTCGGCTTTGCTTCCGTTATCACTTCCGGTCAACCTATGACCGATAGAAGTTGTTGCTTCCCGTAGGTTTTCATAGGCACGTCCATTTTTCAGCACATCGTCATTGATTCTCTGAAATATCGGCAGAAAATACTGAGCACATACCGGAAGAGAGGTAGTGACCGTAAAAATCGCGAGGAAATACAATAGTTTTTTCATAGTAAAAAATAAATACTCCAATACAATTTGACAAAAAGAAATAAATGTAGTAAAAGTCTTGCAATTATTTCACTACACCCAAAACTACTGTTAATGGTCATGCTTTTTGACTTCTACAGGTAAATTTATTTTATCATTGCTTGCCGGGTGTTTTAATGGTCAATATAGATATCGCCCTTCAGAACCAGGCGTCATATGCTTGTTTTAAATTTTATTCATCCAAACTATCCTGATGAATAAATATACTACTCTGATGGATCAATCCAAATCTGGGGAAGATCCGTATATTATAGATATGGGCAACAAGATGTCAATTCTGTTTATGCCGGTGCCCAAGATTCCTTATCCAGATTCCTGAAGTGGATCGCCTCTGCCAGGTGTTCCGTCCTGATATCCTCGCAACCCTCCAGGTCTGCAATGGTTCTGCTGACTTTCAGGATTCTGTCGTAGGCACGGGCGGACAGTTGCAACTTGATCATGGCATTTTTGAGCAATGCCAGGCCGGCCTCGGGCAATCGGCATACATCTCTGACCATTTTACCGGGCATCTGCGCATTGGAATATACATTCTTAACATCATGAAAGCGCTCTTCCTGAATCTTTCTGGCAGACTCGACTCTGGCGCGGATGTCATCACTTCTTTCCAGGGAAGGCCCGGCCTCGGCTAGTTTGTCGTAAGATACAGGTGTTACCTCAACCTGAATATCGATTCTATCCATCAAGGGTCCTGAGATCTTGTTCAGGTATTTCTTGACTACGCCGGGTGCACATACACAATCCTTTTCAGGATGATTGTAATAGCCGCACGGACAGGGATTCATTGAGGCAACGAGCATCAAGCTGGCGGGATAGTCGATGGTCTGTCTGGCCCTACTGATGGTTACTACCCTGTCCTCCATGGGCTGGCGCATCACTTCCAGTGCCTCCCGCTTAAATTCAGGTAATTCGTCCAAAAAAAGGACACCGTTGTGCGCCAATGATATTTCTCCCGGCCTCGGATTTGATCCACCTCCTACCAGAGCCACATCGCTGATGGTATGGTGCGGAGAACGGAAAGGCCGCTGAGTAATTAATGAGGCGTCGCGTGGCAGAATACCGGCTACTGAATGGATCTTGGTAGTTTCCAGCGCTTCCTTTAGCGATAGTTGAGGCAGGATGGTCGGCAGCCTCTTGGCCAGCATGGTCTTGCCCGCACCCGGCGGGCCTATAAGGATGACATTGTGGCCGCCTGCAGCCGCTATTTCCAGGGCTCGCTTGATATTCTCCTGGCCTTTGACATCTGAAAAATCAACGGTGTAGTTGGATTGGTTCTTAAAAAATTCGTCACGAGTGTTGACGCTGATTCGGGTCAGTTCTCCCCCGCCATTGAAGAAATCCACCACTTCCCGAAGATTGCTCGCCGCATAGACTTCTAGGTCGTTGACGATGGCGGCTTCACGCGCATTGTCGGCCGGAAGGATGAAGCCCTTAAATCCATCCTTTCTTGCCTGAATGGCGATGGGCAACGCCCCGCGAATAGGCCGGAGTGAACCGTCGAGCGACAATTCTCCCAGGATGACAAACTGGTGAAGTCTTTCCGGTTTGACAAAACCGCAAGAGGCCATCATTCCAATGGCGATAGGCAGGTCATAGGCGGCTCCTTCCTTCTTGATGTCAGCTGGAGCTAGATTGACTGTCATCTTGATGCGTGGCAGCTTGACGCCGATATTTCTGGTAGCGGCTTCGATGCGCATATAACCCTCCTTGACGGCATTGTCGGGTAGCCCGACGAGGAAATAACCACTTTTGCCCGCCTGGACATTTCCACCGGAATTTACTTCCACATCAATGGTACGCGCATCAACTCCGTGCGTAGCACTGGCAAAAACTTTGACTAACATAATGGATTAACAGGTGATTCATGGTGATTGAATTAAAATATCACGGTAAAGATAGCTCAATTATTTTTATTTTCAATCAATTTTATACATTTATTGTGTATTTCATTCGGATGACCGCTCTTTATATTTGTGGCTGACCCCGGAAGGGGTGTCTTAAATAGATTGAAGAAATTAATCCATCCGTAGAAATAGTTAATTTCAAAGACATTTTCAAACACTTTGGAGAAAATGATTGTTACCATAAATTCATTCCTATCATGCGAATTTCCATTTCAGGCATTCTCTTTGTTGCGATTTTAATGATTGGCCTGGCTGCTCTATATTCTTTCCATTATACAACGGGCAATGAGCAGCAGGTCATGGACGAAGTCATCGAAGCATGGCATGATGCGGCGGCACGTGGTGACTCAGCTGCATTCTTTGGCAGGATGACTAAAGAGGCAATATATCTCGGCACGGATGAATCCGAGCGGTGGGATCGGACATCCATGGCGCGCGATCTGGGTAGGTATTTCAATGGGAAGAAAGCCTGGAAATTCGTATCCTACAATCGTCATTACATCGCCCTGAAGGACAGAAATTCTATTCTGTTTGATGAGTGTCTTAAGACGTGGATGGGACCTTGTAAGGCTACCGGATTGCTGAGCCGCGAGAAAGGCAGCTGGAAGATTGCCTATTACAACCTGAGTGTTGCCGTTCCCAATGATTATGTAAAGCAATATACAAAACTATTGCCTCCGGGCGATATCCTAACGGACTGATTGAATATGAATAAAATAGACATACTCGCAATCGGAGCTCACCCGGACGATATAGAACTATGCGCTTCGGGAACATTGCTCAGGATGATCAGCCTGGGGTACAGTGTAGGCCTGCTTGACCTGACGATGGGCGAACTAGGCTCAAACGGCACAGGGCCATTGCGTCTTCAGGAAGCGGAGGATGCGCGTCAGTTGATGGGTGCACAATGGAGGCACAACCTGTGTCTCAAGGATGGCTTTTTTGATGTCAACGAAGTGTCGATCATGGCTGTTGCAAAAATTATCAGGCTGACAAGGCCGTCCATAATTCTGGCAAATGCACCATACGACAGGCATCCCGACCATGGACGCGGAGCCGAGCTGGTTGACAGGGCTTGCTTTATAAGTGGACTGGCCAAAGTGGAAATAAAAGATGATGGTGGTAGTGTTCTGGAGCGATGGCGGCCGAAGATTGTTTTGAATTTTATACAGGACAGGCACATTCCACCAGATATAGTAGTAGATATTAAGGATTATTACCGACACAAAATGGAGGTAATAAGCGCATATAGCTCCCAGTTCTTCATGAATAAGGACAGGATAGCAACACCGATAAGCGGAGAGGATTTCTGGCATTTCCTGGAAGCCAGGTCTAGAGAGATGGGCCGGGCAGGTGGTGTGGAGATGGCAGAAGGCTTTGTCTGTAAGACTGTGCCGGTAGTGGACGACTTATTTCACCTCATTCATTAAAATAAAGGTATGAAATTAGCAGAATTAACTCAATATCTCGAGGCACATGCTCCGCTGGAGTACCAGGAAAGTTACGACAACAGCGGACTGATCACCGGCAACCCCGAAATGGAGATAACCGGTGCCACCATCAGCCTCGATGCTACGGAAGCCGTCGTGGATGAGGCTATCGAAGCGGGCTACAACCTTGTTATCGCTCACCATCCGATTGTGTTTTCAGGACTGAAGAGATTCACCGGGCAGAATTATGTGCAACGTACTATCATCAAGGCGATCCGCAACGATATTGCCATCTATGCCATCCATACCAATCTCGACAATGTCATACAAGATGGTGTAAACAACAAAATTGCAGAAAAGATAGGACTGGCCGATTGCCGTGCTCTGTTGCCCTATCCCGGCGACCTCATCAATGATAGACCGCGTGGCACGGGATTGATCGGGATGTTGACAGCGCCACAAGAATGGTCATTTTTTCTGGAGAACCTGAAACAAAAGATGCAGGTCGGTGTTGTTAGATATACGCGTCCGGTGAGTATGACCGTATCCAAAGTTGCCGTGTGTGGCGGTTCTGGCTCTTTCTTACTGTCGCGTGCAATCGCAGAGAGAGCGGATGTGTTTATTACAGCAGATTTCAAGTACCACGAATTTTTCGATGCCAATGACAGGATTATGATTGCCGATATTGGCCACTATGAAAGTGAACAATTTACAATTGAGTTAATTAAGCAACTGATTGTCAAAAAATTTAGTAATTTTGCGCTTCGTTCGACAAAAATTATAACTAACCCGATTAATTATTTATAAATATTATGGCCAAAAAAGAGTTATCAGTAACTGAAAAGCTTAGATTGTTGTACGATCTTCAGCAAATCGACTCTCAAATTGATGAAATTCGAATTTTAAAAGGAGAGTTGCCAATGGAAGTCAGCGACCTTGAAGATGAGGTTGCAGGATTAGATACCCGGGTTCATAAGATAGAAACTTCTATCCAGACAATGGAGAATGAAATCAAGAGCCAGCAAATACACATCAAGGATTGTGAAGCGATGATCTCCAAATATGAGAAGCAACTCGATAAGGTTAAGAACAACCGGGAATTTGAAGCTTTGAACAAGGAAATCGAAATGCAAAAACTGGAAATCCAGTTATGCGAGAAGAAAATCCGCGAGTTCAAGTCGTCCAGGGAAGGAAAGAATGAGGCCCTTGCTGCTGCAACGGAAAGGAAGGCGGCCAAGGAGGAAGCTTTACAGAAGAAGCTGGTTGAATTAAAAGAAATCATCAGCCGAACTGAGAAAGATGAGGAAAAACTCATTGCTGTCTCTGAAAAACAACAGAAAAAGATAGAAGATCGTCTGTTAAAAGCATATCTGAAAGTAAGAAATACCTACAGGAATGGATTAGCGGTAGTGACGGTGGAGCGTAATGCATGTGGTGGTTGTTATAATGCCATTCCACCACAATTGCAGATGGAGATAGCACTTACCAAGAAGATTCTGGTATGTGAACATTGCGGACGAATACTGGTTGACAAAGCCTCTATTATGGCGGAAGAGCCTGCTGAAGCTTGAATCATTCCCGGTTATTGAATATGAATGCCTCAAATGCTAATTTTGGCGTAGTGTTTGAGGCTTTTTCTTTTTTATAAAGCCGGAAGGCGGAGCTAACAGTGAAACCACACTTGATCCGATATTATATCCTCATACTCCTTTTGGTATTCTCCACCGCATCAGTATGGTCGGAGACACCTGTCATACGGTTTAGTCCGGAAGCAGAACATGCCTACAAACTTATATTTCAGCTTAGACTGAGGGAAGCGGGACGAGCCATCGATGAAATAAAACATTCAGATCCGGATAATTATGTAGTGTATTTCCTTGAAAACTATATCGATTTCTTCACCCTATTCATTGGCGAGAATGCAGCTGACCTGAAGAGACTCAGAAACAACAAGGATGTCCGGCTGAATAAAATCAACAAGACGGATATTTCTTCCCCTTATTATCTTTATTGCAGGGCCGAAATCAATCTCCAGTGGGCTCTCGCCAGACTGAAGTTCGAAGAATATACCAGGGCGTTTTTTGAGGTAAGGTCGGCTTTTCAGGATCTCCAGACTAATATACGCCGTTTCCCGTCGTTTGCAGCCAACAAGAAAAGCATGGGCGTACTTCATGCTGCTATTGGCACCATTCCGGATGAATATCGCTGGGGTGTTTCCTGGATAGGGGGAATGGATGGCACCATAGATCAGGGAGTCAGGGAACTGGAAGAAGTAATCAATTATGGCAGGAGAAACAAATTTCTCTTTAAGGATGAAGCTGTAGTGATGTATGCTTTTGTCATGCTTCATCTCAATAATGATCCGGATCGTGCCTGGAAAATCATTTCGGAATCGGGAATTGACCCGGGGGACAGCCCCCTTGGTTGTTTTGCCATGAGTAACATAGCCATACGCACCGGGCGCAATGACCTCGCTATAAGCTATCTGACCAATAGGCCTTCCGGCCCAAGGTACTTACCGTTCTATTACCTTGACTTCATGCTCGGCTCGGCTAAATTGCACCGCCTGGACCGGGATGCAAATATTTATCTTGAAGTCTATACCAAAAACTTCAAAGGCAGGAATTATATCAAGGAGGCATATCAAAAACTCGCCTGGTATGATCTGGTCCACGGCAATACAGGTGGTTATCGGAACAAAATGATCAAGGTGCTGAAATATGGGCAGGATCAATTGGATGAAGACAAAACCGCCTTACGGGAGGCTAAGACTAAGGTGGTACCGAATGCACTGTTGTTGCGGGCGCGTCTGCTTTACGACGGAGGCTACCTGACCCGAGCAGCCAAGATCCTCAATTCCGCTAATGAGGCTCAGTTTGTAAATGACAATGAGCGGCTGGAGTTCAATTACCGCAGAGGCCGCCTCGCACAATCAATGGGGAATGATGAGGATGCCCTCAGATTCTATTCCATTACTATCAGTAAGGGAAGAAATCTGCCTGCCTATTTTGCCTGTAATGCTGCCTTGAACACGGGCATCATCTACGAAGGACAAAGAAGGTTTGATCTGGCCAGGAAAAATTACAACCTTTGCTTATCCATGTCTCCTTCGGAATACAAGGCCAGTCTGCATCAGAAAGCCAAGGCCGGACTGAATAGATTATAGAATGAGGTGTGGCCATCTATTTTTTGATCAGGGCCCTGTCGAGATGGACGTATCCACCATCAACATACACCAACTGGCCCGTTGTGTGACCTGAGCGACCGGAAAGCAGGAATATCGCCGTGTCCGCTATTTCTTCCGGAGTAGTCATCCTGTTCTGTAACGGAATTCTTGAATGGATCATAGCCAGCGTTGCTGCGGCATCGGGTAAGGTCTGTATCCAGCGCTCATACTGGGGTGTCCAGCACTCCGAGACCACAATGGCATTGACACGTATATTGTATTTGAGCAACTCCACAGCCCATTCCCTTGTGAGAGCATTCCGAGCTCCATTCGCTGCGGCATATGCCGATGTCCCTCCCTGCCCGGTGACTGAGGTTTTGGAAGTGATGTTGACGATACTGCCACAGGTAGACTTCAAATACGGCAAACAGTAATGTGCCATCATGTAATAATGGATCAGATTGTTGTGCAGGGATTGTATAAAGCGGTGGTAGTCGCCATGTTCCAGCCCTACACCGTCATTGACACCGGCGTTGTTGACCAAACCATCGATGTGTCCGAATTGAGCGGCGGCGGTTGCAACTGCTTTTCTACAGGCCTCAGGATCGGCCAGTTCGCCGGGGATGAAGAGACAGCTGCCATCGGCATCCTCGATCTCGCTTTTCAATCGCTCGCCCGCCTCGGCATTCTTATCGATGATTACAGGTATTGCCCCTTCCCTGACCAATGCCTTACAAATGGCACCGCCAATGCCCATTGCTCCTCCGGTAATGAGCATCACTTTATCACGTAATTGTAAATCCATTGTTTCGATTTATAGATTGTAAAATGTCGTAGCGTTAACGCCCATCACAGCCTTTTGCTCTTCCGGACTTAAGCGACTGATATAATTAATGACTATATTTTTAACCTGTGAATAATCGGCAGCCAGTATACATACCGGCCAATCCGATCCGTACATGATCTTATCACTTCCAAAACATTCAAACACAGTGTCGATATATTCCGTCAGCTGGTCAGGTTGCCAGCCATGCCAGTCCGCCTCTGTTACCATACCGGAGAGTTTGCAGTACACATTGCCGAGTGATGCCATTGTACGGAGGTTGTTACGCCATTCTTCCTTGTCACGGCCTTGTCTGATATCCGGCTTGGCAAGGTGGTCGAGTACAAATTTCTGATTGGGAAAACAGGCCGCAAATTCAACAGCTTCCCTGAGTTGACCCTGGTGGATTAAAATATCATAAGTGTAGCCATGATCGCCTACCAGCTTAATTCCCTTTTTGAATTCATCACCAAGAAGGAAGCCGGCCGGCTCGGCCTGTATGATGTGTCTCCAGCCCTTAATGATGTGCTGTTGGCTGTAATGGCCCAATCTTTCCTCCAGGTGGCCTGCCCTCAGATCTATCCAGCCTACTACACCCATAATGAATGGGAACCTTTCTGCATACGCTACCAGAAAATCGGTCTCTGTCTCGCTTTGATCCGATTGGACTGCGACGCAGCCGGATATACCATTGTCCCGCAATATTGTACTGAGCATTTCCGGAGTGAAATCCCTTCTTATGACCTGCATCTCGTCCGTTATCCATGCATCCTTTACCGGATGATAATTCCAAAAATGTACGTGACTATCCACCATGGCTTAAGGAGAATATCTTGTCCATCAATATCCATTTTTCACCGGGAGAAGCTGTGGGAAGTGCCTGCTGATATTTCCACATCAATTCCTCCCATCGTTGAACATGAGGATTGGTAGAATCGCTTTTTGCCTTTGCCTCAAAGGAGAAATCATCATTGACCTCCATCACCATGAAAAGGCGATTTCCGGCTCGGTATATCTCCATATTTACAATGCCTGCACTGCGGATACTCTCTAGAATTTCCGGCCAAACATCCTTGTGGTAGGTTTCATATTCAGCGATCAGTCGCTCATCGTCCACCAGGTCCAATGCAAGGGCATATCGTCTCATTTTTTTTTCTTAAATGGTTTGACATGTTGTCGGCTGCTTCCCAATCCGTCAATACCCAATGCCACGGTGTCACCTTCTTTCAGATACCATGGTTCGGGTTTTTGACCAAGCCCGACTCCGGCCGGTGTGCCGGTAGTGATGACATCGCCCGGCAGCAAGGTCATGAAGCGGCTTATATAACTTATCAGGTATGGTATGCCGAAAATCATATCGGAGGTGTTGCCATCCTGAACCAATTTATCATTTACCGTAAGCCAAAGACGCAGATTGTCAGGGTCGGGTATTTCATCTCGGGTCGCCATGAATGGGCCCAGTGGCGCAAAGGTGTCGCAGCTTTTTCCCTTAACCCACTGTCCACCACATTCCAACTGAAATTCCCGTTCACTGTAATCATTGTGCAACATGTATCCGGCAATATATTCTTCCGCTTCCGATTGCTTCACATAAGAAGCCTGTCTTCCGATGACGACAGCCAACTCAACCTCCCAATCTGTTTTGACACTGTCCATAGGAAGGATCAGGTCATCATTCGGCCCGACAATCGCTGTGGTGGATTTGAAAAAGAGGATTGGCTCTGCGGGTATCTTTGCATTGGTCTCTGCCGCGTGGTCACGATAGTTTAAGCCGACACATATCAGTTTTGACGGTCGTGCAATTGGCGGACCAAGTCGAACATCGGCTCCAACTTTCTTCAGCAAGCCTTCATCGGCAGCCTTTTTCAACCTTTCCAGGCCTTCATTTGCAAAGAATGTTTCATCATAATCCGCGGCAAGGATTGAAGCGTCGAAAATATCTTCACCAATAAACACACCGGGTCTCTCATGTCCTGCTACACCGTATCTTACAAGTTTCATCGGCTGGTTTTAATTGTTTAATGTTGTAAATCCCCCATCGATCGGATAATCGCATCCGGTGATGAAGCTGCCTTCATCGCTGCACAGGAACAGGGCCAGTGCCGCCACTTCCATAGGAGTTCCCATCCTGCCAATAGGCTGGGTTGCTGATAATTTTTCAAACATCTCCTGTATATTATCCGGATAGGTATCTCTCAGATAACCGTCCACAAAAGGTGTGTGGACGCGTGCGGGTGAGATGGAATTGCATCGGATATGATCAGCGAGATAATCCTTGGCCACACTCATCGTCATTGTCTTAACTGCTCCCTTGGCTGTGCTGTAGGCAAATCGATCCGGAATGCCTACCAATGCCGCTATTGAAGCCATGTTGAGGATGGTGCCTCCACCAACTTCCCTCATTCGGGGGATGGCGGCGTGGATGCAGTTATATACTCCCTTGACATTGACCGACATCACCCGATCAAAGTCCGCTTCGCTTGTGGTATCCGCCTTGCCGATGTGTGCGATGCCGGCATTATTGACCAGGATATCGACCGTGCCAATGCTGGTGAAGGCGCGGTCCACTTCTTGTTGTATCGCCACATTGCAGGCAATGATTTCTGCTGTGCCGCCTTCGTCCGTTATCATGGCCCTGGTTTCTCTGCCGGCCTCCTCCGTCAACTCCAGAACAAACACGTGTGCGCCTTGACGTGCAAACAGCACACATATAGCCTGGCCTATCCCGGAGCCGCCACCGGTAATAACCGCTTTTTTATTATTAAGAGAAAACATTTTCTTTTGTTTAAAACATGAATGCCTTGCTTATTTTATAGGCTTACGCCTCTTTTCCAGGGGATAAAATCATCCTGATTCAATTGGACGGCCTTGGGAGTCACTTCACCACTTGCGGCCCGGATGCAATATTCGAGGATTTCCTCACCCATTTGTTCGATGGTCTTACTACCATCAATGATGCTTCCTGTGTCGATGTCGATGATGTCGCTCATTCTGCGTGCCAAAGCGGAATTGGTAGCCAGCTTGATGGTTGGGCAAACCGGATTGCCTGTAGGTGTGCCCAGCCCGGTAGTGAACAGGATGAGGGTCGCCCCGGAGGCTGCCTTGCCGGTGGTCGCCTCAACATCGTTGCCGGGAGTGCAAACGAGACTGAGGCCGGGCTTTCTGGCGGGTTCAGTATAATCGAGTACATCCGTAATCGGTGCGGTGCCTGCTTTTTTAGCTGCTCCGGCCGATTTGATGGCATCTGTAATCAATCCGTCGCGGATATTGCCCGGTGAGGGGTTCATGTAAAATCCGGAGCCGACTTTATGTGCCAGATCGTCATATTCCGTCATCAGCCGGATGAATTTTTCAGCGACATCCCTGTCAGGCATACGGTCCAGCAATTCCTGTTCAACACCACACAGTTCCGGAAATTCTGCCGAAAGAACCTTGCCTCCGAGCGCTACCAGCAAGTCGGCACAATGACCAACGGCCGGATTGGCGGAAATACCGCTGAATCCATCGCTGCCACCGCATTTCACACCGATGCACAATTTGCTCAGAGGCGCCGGTTTCCGTTCAATTTTGTTGATTTCCATCAGTCCATGGAAGGTTTCGAGGATGGCTCGTTGAATGAGGGACTCTTCACACTCACTCTTTTGTTGATTAAAGAAGATCAACGGCCTGTCAAAATTGGGGTCGAGGGCGAAAATATCGTCTTTCAGTTGTGAAGATTGCAGGTGTTCGCAGCCCAAGCTCAGAACGGTCACACCTGCAACATTGGGGTGATTGGCATAGGCGGCGAGCAGCCTGCTCAGGGTATTGGCATCCTGACGTGTACCGCCACATCCTCCCTGGTGTATCAGGAATTTGATACCATCCACATGCCTGAAAGGACGATTGGCCCCTGGAGTTATATTCGATAAGGCAACTTTATTCAGGTCTTCTCCGGCCTGAAAAGCCTTGAGTAGTGCCTCTGCATAGTTTTTATACTTGTCATCCACCGCATAGCCCAGAGCATTATACAAAGCCTCGCGGATGAGCGTCAGGTTTCTGTTTTCGCAAAAGACCGTCGGGATAAATAACCAATAATTGGCAGTGCCGACCTCCCCATTGCTACGGTGATAACCATTGAAAGTTCTGTGGCGAAACTTTTCAACATCAGGCCCCCGCCATTGATAGTGATAAGGCCTGTAATGATATGGGTCAGCGGCATGTTTTGTGTTTTCGACCGTCATGCGCATCCCCTTCAGGATATCCGTCTGTACTTTGCCCACAAGAACTCCGTACATATAGACTTCACTTCCGGCTTTCATGTTGTCCTCAAAGAACTTGTGTTTTGCAGGAATATCATCCACCAACACCGTCTCACGACCATCCAGGATGACGGTTTCGCCTTTGTGTAGGTTGGTCAATGCCACTAAGGTATTGTCTTTAGGGTCTAATTTCAGAACTTTATTCATCATCAAATAAAGAAGTTTAGCCGGAACTTCTCTTGCAGGCCGGCAGGCAGAAGCAAATTTAGTCAAAATTAATTTCTTTAACAGGGGGAGAATGAATTACTAAGAAATGACTTGCTCCGCAGCTTGCCAACAGGCCACAACACGACCAACAAAAGCAAGTAGGAGCAAAGCATAGAGACCTTCTCACGCCATTACTCGGGGCGAACATTCAAGCCGCTTAACCGGATTATGAAGCATTTAAACCGGTGTTTTTATGCACGACACTCGTATTTGAAATGAAAATGACACAGGAACAACGTGCAGAAAAAGGTGGGACAACTAAATCCTACAGTTGAAAGGTTGAGAATAATTTAAAAGAAGGGCGAATTTCGACACTTAAAAGAACATTGAACTTGGCTTTGGCGGACGACTTGAACTGAATATAAAAATTTGACAGATTCCCGAAACAAATAAAGAAAAAGGGTTAACCCAAGCTTTGTGCAACAATCAAAATTTGTATCTGGCTTGACAGTGTATAGCTTCGGAATCGCCACCCCGGGCAGCTGCAAACCGATGAAAGGATGTCCTAAAGTATAGTGAAATGGACCAACCTGACTTGATCGGATGTAGAGCCTCGAAATAAGCAGGACATTAATATTTTGTTAAAAAATAATCCGGATGGATAAAATTTTTGGATACCAACCAATTAGTTGCTATCTTCGTTAGTAATATTACATGGCAAATATTTCTGTGTAATGGGACAAAAAATCTTGAAACCAATTATCATTCAATTATGATGAATCGCCTATTCTATTTTATTGTGTTGATCATTTTTGCCGCCGGATTTATTTCCTGTGACTTCGATGAAGCAGGACCGCCGTCATCGGTTAGGGGATATGCCCCGGTGTATTTCCCGAAGACCAACAATGACACCTTGAAATTTGTCGGTCCTCAGCCTACTGAAAAAGCCGGAAAGATTGTGTTGAAAGGAGATTTGTTGTACCAGGTGGAGCAATACAAGGGCATACACATAATTGATTTCCGGGATGCAAACAATGCCAAGAAGATCGGTTTCTATGAAATCTTCGGATGTACTGAACTGACCATCAAGGATCATTATATGTACACTAATTCAGGCACGGCATTTATCGTCATAGACATTGCAGACCTGTTTAATCCGCGTGTGGTAGATTACAGGCCGGATTACTGGGTGGGACTTTCATTTCCGCCACCTCCGGGCAATGGCTATTTCGAGTGTCCCGACCCTCAAAAAGGTATTGTAATTAGCTGGTCGGAAACAATATTGCACAATCCTAAATGTAAATTGTAAATTTTTAAAATATAATACTATGAAAAATCTCGTGTTTACCCTGTTTGTGCTTGCACTGTCAGCATGCTCACTGAAAGATGGTGGATTTTTTGACAGTGGTTCATCCGGCAACAGCAAATCCGGATCGACAGCCACAATACTGACTTACGGCAACTATATGTATGCCTTGGACAACAACAAACTCAGGACTTTCGACCTGGTAGACCCAGCACACCCACAACAAACATCACAACAAACTATTTCTGCAACTGCTGAAACCTTGTTTGCTTATGATAATTTCCTGTATATCGGCACCACAACTGGCGTATTGATGTATAGTCTGGCAGACAAGTCGAATCCAAGATTTCAAAATACAGTATTCCACTGGCCGGCAAGGGACCCTGTCGTTGTCGAAGGGAATTATGCATACTCCACAACAAGATGGGGTGATGAATTTCAGAATCCATCCGGAAGACTTACAGTGCTGGATGTCAAAGACAAAGCCAATGCTTTTGTCATCGGAACCTATGATCAGAAATTCCCATTTGGCCTGGGTGTTTCAAATGGTTATCTCTATGTATGTAATGGCCATTTTGGACTGAACATCTTTAGAATCATCAATGGTGGTCAACAACTCGAATTTGTCAAGAATATTGCAACCGACGATATCTACGATTGTATTCCAAGCGAAGAGCTGTTGGTATGTCAAACAAAAACCGGCATCTGGGTCTTCAATATCGAGAATCCGGGGGACCCTGTCCTGACTCATAAAATCAACAATTGATGGCTTTTCGTATTTTCATCCTGCTTTTGTTCTGTTCCGTTGCGGTCAGCGCTCAGGAGGTCATTGTCAGGGAAGAAAAAATCATCAGGGATGGTTTTCATATTGCCCCGGTAGGCTTCACTTCCAAAGGTTATACGGTGGGTGTCGGGTATTCCAGGCCAATTGCACCAGCCCTGATGCTGCATGGTACCGCGGGCTATATGTTAAGCAGTTATTTTGAACAAGAGGAGTGCTCGGCATCCGGAGTACAGATAACACCATCGTTGTTGTATTTTCCTGACAATAGCGACAATTATAAGGGAATATGCCTGGGCCTGGAACTTCCGATATTCTATTATAAAGTCAGTCGGTCCTGGTGGGTAAGCAACACATCACTCAATGAAATATCGACCTTTGAATATCAGAAGTATCACACGGCAAATGCTACCGCAATACAGGGCGGAGTGGCAGCCAGATTTGGGTTTCGCACCCATAAACTGAATCATAAATTTTTTTGGCAACCCAATATTTCCGGAGGTATCCTGTTTCAAAAACTGAATGGATATAAAGAACAATACAACTATTCATCGGATAATCTTCCTTTGAATGAAAGTCTCCATAGGCAACAATCCGGTATGGCACCGTATTTCAGGTTTGAGATTGCCTTTGGCCTGTATCGTTATAAGGCGGAAACAGTCAAGGTAATCGAGATGTAGGAGCCGGGGGGTGTAATTATTCACCTATTCAAAAATGATGTAGGGCCTTTATTTGACAGGTAAATGGCGTACACATACAAAAACCGGAGGTCATTGGAACGGGAAGATATACCTTGCCTTAACAAGAACTTGATTTTCTCTTGTGGCAAGCTATATTTGTAAAGCACAATAAAATTCGAGTTATTCGGCTTAGTCGTGATTCAACCCAATTGTGGGAATATTTTGGTAGTCAATTAGTGTATGCATAACCGGGTAGCGGCATTTGCAGAAGCTAACGCGGCCGGCAGAGCGGCTCTGTAAAACATCAGTATTAGTCAGGCATTAAAGCTCCGGGAGCTTAAAGCGTCCGGGGGAAATAGCGCCAATTTGACGCGAATGGGACCATAATACTTTAGGAAGTAAAGGATTTATTGTACGTACATATCAAACTTACCCAAAAATCATTCATCATCAAGTCATACCTACTATAAGTGGAAAAGGTCAATCCGGAATAATGGATAGAAATTCAGGGATATTCCGAGTCAGGAAGGACTAAATGCTAATAGATGGAAAGAAGTTTGCTATTGCCTTCACTATGAATTTGTCAATAATCTTTGCTTAGTGTAAGAAAAACACTAATTTTGCACGTTAAAATTAGCGGCATTGAGAATCATAGTTGATCTGGGTGGCACAAAAGGCGACTGGTGCTTCATCCTCAGGGATGGACGGATGGAAAGTTATGTCACGCGAGGATTTAATCCTGTCTTGCAGAGCATGTGGGACCTCGAGCAGATCATCAAATCCGAGTTGCCGCATCTTACCGAACCGGTGGAAGTCATGCACTACTATGGTGCCGGAGTACATGGAGAGACCATTTACAATTCCCTGTACACTACGCTAAAGCACCTGATGCATACCGATGAGGTTGAGATCCACAACGATCTCATGGCAGCATGCAGGGCTACCTGTCAACATGAAAGCGGCATTGTATCGATATTAGGTACAGGATCCGCGTCCTGTCTCTTCAATGGAACGGATATCGAAGACAAGATTCCGTCATTGGGTTTTATTGCAGGGGACGAAGGTGCCGGTTCGCGTATTGGCAAGCGCGTATTGCAGGCTTATTTCTACCGGGAGATGCCGACAGATATCCAGGCAGAATATGAAGAAAACTACCCACTGGGGAGAGAAGAAATCCTGGAAAATATATATAAGCGGCCGGGGGCCAACAGTTATCTTGCTTCATTTGCCAATTTTGCATTGACACAGCGCCGGCATCCATTTATGGAAAATATCATTTCTGAAGAATTTGATCGTTTTGTGGTGCGGCATTTGCTTAAATACAACAATGCCCGGCAATTAAAATGTCATTTTGTAGGCAGTATCGCATGGTTCGCCCAGGATATCCTGAAGGCCTCACTGGAACGCCATAATCTGACCCTGGGCAGTGTCATCCGCAAACCGATTGATGATCTTGTAAGATACCACAGTCACTCATAACATTTAAAAAGCAAACCCATGATCAAAAGAGTCGGAGTGTTGACATCAGGCGGAGATTCACCGGGCATGAATGCGGCCATCCGTGCAACGGTGAGGACAGCCATCTATTACGACCTGCATATCTATGGCTTCATGAATGGTTATGAAGGCCTCATTGATGGCAGCATCAAGCGATTGGAAAAGGGCGACGTTGCCAACATCATTCAACGTGGCGGTACCATCCTGAAAACTTCCCGCAGTGCGAGATTCATGACGAAGGAGGGCAGGCAAATGGCTTATGAGACCCTGTTGGCCAATGACATCGATGCCCTGGTTACCATTGGTGGTAACGGGACTCTTGCGGGGGCAGCCCTTTTCGCCGAAGAGTTTAACATCCCCATCATTGGAATTCCGGGGACGATTGACAATGACTTGTCAGGTACGGATTATACCATTGGCTTCGACTCCGCCATCAACACGGCCATTGAGGCCGTCGATAAAATACGCGATACGGCAGACTCACACAACAGGCTCTTTTTTGTAGAAGTGATGGGACGACATTCCGGTTATATCGCCATGTTTACCGGTATCGGCAGCGGAGCCGGCAACGTATTGGTTCCAGAAGTAGATACCAACATCGATGATCTGGTAAAGACACTCAAACTGGCACAGAAGCGGGACAAATTGTTTTCTATCATCATAGTTGCAGAAGGCAGTCAGTTGGGCAGTGCTCATGATGTAGCGAACAAAGTACTTGAACATATCAAGGATGTCGATGCCAAGGTTACCGTTATCGGCCATCTCCAGCGAGGCGGATCTCCATCATGCCAGGACCGTGTCCTGAGCAGTCGACTTGGGTATGCTGCCATCTATGGATTGATGCATGGCGAGTCGGGTGTTATGGCAGGAGTTATCAACAACAAGGTTATTTTCACGCCTATCAAGGAAGCGTTGGCACAACCCAAGGTATTTACCGATGACTTTATTAAGCTGGCGAATATTCTGGCGATATAATTAAAAGATACTTCAATGAAGGTTGTAGCGGTTGGTGTGAGATGTGTCAACTACTGAATGTAGGATTAGAATCTGATGTCAAATCTGTGAACGGGGCCTTTATTGCATTGTGATATTTACAAAGGTTGCCTGAAAGCATAATTTAAATATTTTCAAAGCTATTTTTTTGACCAATAGCAGCTTGATGCTATGAGGTAATGGAATTTTCTACAACAATAACCCGAAGACACCACACCCGGGTAGTGAAAGCCATCCAGAAGCCATTTTATAACCATGGTTATTATGGATCAAAGCATACATTCAGGTTGGTCATGACAAACAAATACAGACGCACTCAGGAGGTAAAGGACCGGAATAGCCATTTGGTCATGAGCGGGTCCAGGGGTGAAAAAAACCGGAAGTACTACACAAAATGCCCGAGTATAGTCCCGACATGATAAAGTTTCAGTTCGAAAACAGATGACATGGTTGAAGCCTGTAGCTATAATATGCGACTCCATTCCGGAGTAGCAAAATTATTTTGAAGACAAACCATCAAAAAAATATAGATGCATACACCGTGCTTTCAGATTTCGCAAAAATGAGCGGGCAGACCCCTATAGACATCCATTGCGGTAATCAAATGTTTTTTCACAGGCACATCATTCCTCTTTTTTGTCATATTGCAGCCGATCATAATGACAGCATCCATGCAATGAGTTGTAGGATTCATCGGTTGCCTGTACCAGTTCGGTGTCATAACCTGCAGCAGCTATCTTCTTATGTACCTCCATCAAGTCGGTTTTCTGCTCATTGTATGTGATAGTGATCATTTCAGTAATGCCATCCCAATTGGCAGCCTTAACCCCTTTAACGGATTTGGCAGCAGCTTCAATCCGTTTTTTACACATGCCGCAATTTCCGGCCACCTTGAATGTGGTGGTGATATTGCCCGGAGGATTTGAAATGACATCCCCATGATGCGACATTGTATGTATGTAATTTTCCTTGGTTGATACTCCGGAATCAGTGTTTTCATTGGTATTAGCAAAGGATGAAGTTGTAATCAATAGAATAATTGCAAAAAGATTCAATACCTTCATGACATAATTATTTAAATAAAAAATAAAGAAACGGTCTTGTGATACATGTTACTATCCAACCAATACAAAGTTAACAAAAAAGAACAGGGAATCGTTTAATTGCCATTAAATTCAAGTTAGACCAAGCTTTCAGCGCAGAATAATAGGATCTGAAGTAGACTTTCAGGAACCAATATTTATCGAAGATATCACCAAATATACTTATTTTCTATCCGGAAGAATAGTTGGATGGTTATAAACAAATTATAATTCATGTCTTATGTGATAATGGTGCATAATCCAAGCTAAAAAAACGCCAACAAATCAAGGTAGTATAATTTTTAATGACGCTTCTATGAGTGCAAGATATTAAGTTCTCCATTTTCTATAGCTTATCGATGTGGCCAGGCTGATAGGTTGTGAATAGTTACGATTCAGCAGGTTTAAAAATCCGTGCCCAGGCTGATATACATTCGAGGAGGCGTCAGATTTCCTGTGTCCCAGCCCCGGGCGTAATCTAACCTGATGAAGTAGCCGAACAGCAGGAAGCGGATTCCGGCACCATAGCCAAAAACGATGGGATTCCTGAAATAATTGACCTTGACATCGATGCCTGGCTGTGAAATATATACTGTATTGAGTGGGTTATACTTGGTAAATGGATTCCACCCTGTCCACGCTGAACCGACATCGAAGAAGCCCACCAATTGTAGATTGTTCAAAAAGGTAGAGCTGATGGGGCGTCGACTAAGGTATCGGAGGAAAGGAACACGAAGTTCGTTACTGATCAGTCCGTAATTGTTACCATTGCGAATATTGTACTGAAACCCGCGCAAGCTTGGTGCAGGGACCTGATAGGCGAAATTGACGTCGCTGGCAGTCTGGGTCTCGTTGTTGAAACCCGGAAAAAGCCAGCCATCACTTCCACCGAGATAATAGAGAATCCTTTCAGTGCCAAAAGACACCTGTCCGGCTACCCGGGTCGCCAGGATAGAATGACGGCCCAACTCCATATAATTGCGGGCATCAAAACCCCCAACCCACATATGGCCTTTATTGAAATTGAAATTAAACCTCTTGTCGAAGCTGATCTCAAACTGCTTGACCCACTCTCCAAAGACCCGTATCCTTGTTCCGGCCATTAGGTTCAACCCCTTATCCAGCGTATTGTCCAGGATGTAGGTAACCCTGATGCCCACCCGCTGATCTGTCTCATTGGGTTTATCGAGCGAATTGAGGTCTGTATCCTTATAGAAAGACCTGTCTTGCCGAAGTGTCAAGCCCACTTTGACAGCATTGAACTGGTCAAGGGCATATTTGACATCATATTGTCCCATCAGGATGATGTTCTTTCTGACCTGTGTGGAAATATTGCCGATGTTTAGTCTTTCGTTGGAGGCCTTACGGTATAATGCCACCCTTTTGTCCAGTCTGTATTTCAGGTCGTCATAAACCAGATAAGCTTCATTGCCATTGAGGGCAACAGGAATCCTTACACCTCCTTCCAGTCTGTAATCTTCAAACATATCCCGCAGTTGTGCCTTCAGAAGCAAGCCGAATGGCGGGAAGAGATTAGACTCACCACCCCCGATATAGCTATTCATGCCTTCAAAGAGCATGGAATTATCAAAATTAACTCCGGAATCAGTTATCTTAAACCGTAACCGGTAAGGAACGATATTGAGTGGATTGAGTGGCATCATCTTGTTGGCTCCGGAGACTTTTGGTTCATTTGCCCTTTCGGGACGAACAGTTTCGGATGTTTCCTCTTCAGTGATATCGCCGTATTTGGTGATAAACCTCATGTTTTCCGGGATCTCAGTCTCTACTTTTCGGAATACCGTGTGCCGTGCGTTGATCACTGCAGAGGAGTCCTGAAATTGTCGGTCACCCGGGACAGTATAATCAAATTCCTTGGGGCTTTTGGACAGGCCGACATCAGAAGCAACCCACCGATCTGCATCCATCGAAGTAAGGCGATATTGTTCTCCATCGAATATGTTGAAATATATTTTCCGCGTTTTACCGGAGAGTGCATATTGGTCGATGACGACGGGCAGATTGATCAGGTTGACATTGGAGGTGCCTGCCATGTATTTTTCATCCGGCCCGACCCTGACGATGGCATTGTTTTTGTATTCATTCGTCAGAAAGTGGAGCATGCCTTGTTCATCAACATAAGGAAGGCGCTCACTGAAGTTGTCGTTGAAGGTATGTTGGGCCATGGACCATCTCGATGTGCCATCGTCTGCGGTCACTTGTTGCAATGAAAAGATATTGAATGACCCCACAGGCAGGATGGAGTCGCCCGAAACCTTGGTCAAGGATGCATCCGGTCGATTGGATGAAAAATAAATACTACGACTGCTGCCCTTTCCGGCAACGGTCATATCCAATTTGTCAAATGGGTCGGTGGTAATTTCTGTTGATTCCCGGGTAGAGAGTTTGTACAGGAAAATATTTCCATAGCCGTCTGTAGTTCCATTGATCACGATATTTCGGTCATCCCAGTAGGCGATGCGATAAAGACGCTGGTACCTGCCCGGTATCAACTGGCTACGGTGTTTTCCGGTCCCGACATCATATTCTCTAAGATTGATTTTGTCAAATCGTTCGTAACAGATCAGGATGTTTTTGCCATCATTTTTCCAGGCAATACAGGGATAGTTGGGGTCAGGGGCCTGAATCTTGTTTTTAGACCCATATTTGAGCAATGTTTTGGATTTGCCGGTCTTCAGGTCCACCAAGCGAACCCTTATCTTGCTGATCTGGTTGGTGACCATCAAGAGGCTCTTACCATCGGGCGACAGTTCCATCGCAGTCACGACCTCTTTGGTACGCATACGGGTTACAGGCTTCCATTGCCTATCAATATTCTTCAACTCTTTAATGTGTTCGTCACTTCTGCTTTTATAATATTTGAACACACTTTGGATGATGTTGTCGTATGAGTTGCCTAACACGTATTGAAAACCCTTGTCCAGATTGCGATTGATTCGGGTTACATATACCAGATTACCGATGGCGTTCTTACCGTAATTAAATCCGACATAGTTCCAAAACATCTGTCCCGCCAGACGAGGATCAGCTGCCGCCAGTTGTTCGAAATCCTTTATTCTTTTGTTGGACAGAACCTTGGCGACTCTCAGGTCGTAATGGGAGCTCCACTCCTCACCGAAGTACGAAATCAATCCGGTCTTAAACCATTGAGGCAAGCTGAGCATAAGACTGTTCTGAACCATTTCCTGCAGATTGGAACCGAAGAGCAGGTTGTTGAGGTATACTGCCGCGATGCCCTCTCTGATTTGACGACGCAGATGGTTGTGATTGCCATCAAATGCGATGAAGACTTTATTATCAACGGTTTTTGTTATATCACCATCATATTCGAAGGCATCTGAAATACCGATATTGCTCTGTTTCAGATCCGTTATATCGGCAAATACAAGGAATTCAGTCTTTTCATTGGTTTTGAAATCGATGGTCTTGATGATGTCATTAAATTCTCTTTCGGCAATTCTGACAACCTTATGTCCTGCATTTCGACTTTTACCGTACCAATATACCGTAAAAAGGTTCGTCTCATAATACAGCCACTGGTCAAAATCATCATGAAACTGCACTCTGTTCTTGCCGAATTGAACTTGATTGGTCTGTGCGAAAGTCCACGTCTGCCACAACAGGGTGAATATCAATATAATGATATAAGATCTATATGTTTTGACAAAATACATTAAAATAAATTATCATTTATCGACTCTAAAGTTATGACTTTTTTGACATATTTGTGTTGTAGTAAATGTAGGAGACGAGAAATCGTCGTAAATAAATGGTATGATAAAGGTACACTCTTTCATTTTCAATTCCTTTCTTGAAAATACGTACATTCTTTATGACGAAACTAAGGAATGTATTATTATCGATCCGGGTTGTTGTGAGATAAATGAAAACAGGACATTATCCGCATTTATCGAAAAACAAGGACTGAAGCCGGTTCGCCTGATCAATACCCATTGTCACATTGACCACATCCTGGGCAATGACTTTGTATGCGTCAAATATGGTTTGCTGCCGGAATATCACAAGGGAGAGATTCCTCTGGTAGAAGCAGCGCCAAAGATAGCCGATATGTATGGAATGAACTATAGTCCTTTTCCGGCCGCAGAAAAATATCTTGATGAAGGAGATGTCATTCACTTTGGAAACACAAGCCTTGAAATACTCTTTACTCCCGGACATTCCCCGGCCAGCCTGTGTTTTTATTCATCATCAGCGGGTATTCTCATTGCAGGTGATGTACTGTTCTACGGTAGTATAGGCAGGACAGACCTTCCCGGAGGAGACTATGATACACTAATCAGAAGCATTAACGAAAAACTGATGATACTGCCTGATGAGACGATTGTGTTTCCCGGTCACGGAGAAAGGACTACCATCGGCTATGAACGAAAAAGCAATCCTTTTCTCCAGTAAGCGCATCTCTGTATTTCCTTCAGGCGAGAGCCAAACCAAGAGGACAGATCCGGTTCTACAAAACACTGACTCAAAATCTATCTTTGGGGAGGCAGGTGGATAAGGTATCCAATTTCTGAAGTGGACGATGATACTCAAAGCAAGGTCCGCCAGATTCAGATATCATAGCTACATTTAATAATAGGACCCTCTGAATGATTTATTTTAAAATCTAAAATTTTTTACCGGAGGTGTAGGAATTTGAATAGATAAATGACAATAAAGTTCCATCAAAACGATTATCGCAAATTCAATATTTCTTTAATTTTACTTTCAGGAAGTCCGGTAATGTTGGAAATAAAATCGATAGATGCACCATTTTCAAAGGATTTGACAATTATTTCAAATTGTGCTTTTTCAATACCTAGTTGAATACCCTGTTGCATGCCCTGTTGCATACCTTTCTCAAGGCCTTCCTGAACTCCCTGCTCTTTTCCTTCCTTTACTCCTTTGCGATATAATTGTTCGGCGATGGTCATTGTTTCTGATTTTATGGGTTCCGGAAATTCATCTATAAAGGTACTCATTTCTTCAGATGATATATTCAGATTTTGTAGTGAATAAACAATTATTGACCCCAGATAGTTCCCATATTTATCTGTACGGAACTCCTCAAATACCCGTCGGAACTCCCCTTCTTCTA